>Ga0302325_10006660_pt1 | contig 25861 bp, 20 predicted proteins | sample Palsa_T0_2_FD_201948 | JGI IMG/M metagenome (GOLD analysis project Ga0302325, IMG submission 201948) | Peat permafrost microbial communities from Stordalen Mire near Abisko, Sweden - Palsa_T0_2 | ecosystem: Environmental > Terrestrial > Soil > Palsa > Peat permafrost | place: Sweden: Abisko... | reverse complement strand
GTGCCGCCCGTGCCTACATCGATTCCCATCCACATAATTCACTCCGCGACTGCGTGCAGCACAGGCGTTTCCACCCAGGGCAGGCAGGCCGCGCCGTAGAGTCCCGCTTCCTTGCCCAGGGTAGCCTTCTCGATGCGCGTGGCGGTGGTGCGGAACTTGAAGGAGCGCCGGCGCACCTCTTCCAGCATGGGCGGCGCGAACAGGTCCCACGCAGCCAGCACGCCGCCGCTGAGCAGATACAGGGGAAATTTGAACGCGTTCACTAGGGTAGCCAGCGCCACTCCCAGGGCCTGTCCCATGCCGACGAAGATGCGGGCGGCTTTCTCATTGCCGGCCAACGCCAGATCGTAAACTTCGCGCGCGCTGAGGTTCTCGCCGAGGCGCAGCATGTTCGCCAAGGCGGTGACGGCGGTGGCCGAAGCATGCTTTTCCAGGCAGCCCTGGTTGCCGCAGCCGCAAGGATTGCCGTTGGGAACCACAGTGATGCGGGCCAACTCGCCGGCCATGCCCAGATAACCCTGCAGCACTTTGCCGCCGGAGATAATGCCGCCTCCGACCCCCGTGCCCAGTGTGAGCAGCACCAGGTCGTCCACGTCGCGGCCGGCGCCCATCCATTTCTCGCCGAGCGCGGCGGCGTTGGCATCGTTTTCGAGGATCACGTGGGCGTTGAGGCGGTGCTCGATCTCGTCGCGAATGGGGAAATCCTCGAGGCAGGCGAGGTTATTCGAGTTGCGGATAACGCCCAGCTTCAGCAGGATGAAGCCGGGGACGCCGATGCCGATGCCCGCCAGGCCCGCGGAGCCACAGGCGCCGCGCAACTCCGCGATGGCATTCACCATGTGGCCCAGCATGGCTTCGCGTCCGGCGGCGGGATCTGTGGCGGCCGAGCGGCGGTCCAGGACATGGCCCGCGCGGTCGATGGCGGCGGCCCGCAGATTGGTGCCGCCCAGATCCAGCCCGATGGCGTATTCCGGCATGAAGGGCATGATAACACCGGTGGTTGGTGGCTGGTGGTTGGTGTTGGGTGGTGGGTGGTGGGGGGGGGGTGTTGGGTCGGCGGGCCGCCAAACTAGCGACAGGCACGAAAATGCGAAAAGTGTGAACCGAAAAGTGAATAATGTGTCGCATTGTGTCGTTTTCGAGCTTCTGGACGCAGGCTTCCGCAAATCCCCCGGCATTTTCTGAGACCAAGTTACCACGGTGAAAGGCTAGGGCTGTTCGAAGCTGGGAGGGCGATCCATGTTTGCAGTGGGATGCAGGTCGGTTCTGGCTGTGACCGTGGGGCTGTGGCCCTGCCGGTCGAGCGATAACAGTTGTTAATCTAACCCATCGTAAATTTCTTGGCGCAGAGTGGCCCAAAATATGCTACAAGATGGAACAGGTTTGAGTGTTTTGCGTCGAAGAGTATAGAGGGTGGCCAAATGAGGGGCGACCGACAGTACGTAAACATTCCGGGCAACAAGATGCACGAGTTGCCTCCACTGCTGGTGCGGAGGGCTTCAGAGGCGCCGCCGGTGGATATGACCTCGGCCATACTGGAGGCCGAGGAAATGCTGCCGGAGGTGGATGTCGAGGAGACCTTGCTGGAGCGGCGCAAACTCGACCTGGCGCTGAACCTCACGGAACAGTACCGCGGGTTGATCGCGCATTGGCAATGGGGTGAATCCATCGTGGAATGGATCCGCCAGTGCGAAATCACTTTCCAATCGGAGTCCGCGTTGCGCGATCTGCTGCATCCGGACGTGTGGCCGCACGCGGGCCGCAGCAGCTTTGTGATTTTGCTGGCGGATAAGCAGGTGACGGCTCCCGGCGTGGCTCTCGAGAAGGCCGTGGGCTTGCGGTTGACCTTCCGGCAGCCTCCGCCCATCGACTGCTGCAGCAGCGAATTTCTGTTCTGCCTGAACTCTTCCATCGCCGGTTCGGCTTATCGGGCTTGGGCGCGCATGGGCTCGGGCGTGCCCGCGCTACTGCCTCCCGACCGCTTCCATTTCGACGTGTTCGATTCGGACCTGCAATAGAATTGTATTTAAGATGGCGGCCTACGAGGCCGCCGCAGGCTGGGAGCCTGCCCCACTTCATTCCTGCCGCAAGGCGCGCATCGGGTCTATGCGGCTGGCGCGGCGCGCGGGCAGAAAGCTCGCGAACAGGGCGGCTGCGACCAGCACCGACAGTGTGAGGGCGAACGTCGCAGGTCCGCCTGTCTGCATGCCATCTACCAGGCGCACCAGTAGGCGCGCCGCAGCCAGCGCGCCAGTTACACCCACGGCAACGCCCGCCGCAAGCATGCCCAGGCTCTCGCGCAGCACCATCCACTGCACGCCGTGCGGAGTGGCGCCCAACGCCATGCGTACCCCGATTTCCGGCACGCGCCGGCTGGTCAGGTAGGCTTGCACCCCATAGATTCCGATGCACGCGAGCAGCAATGCCAGTCCGGCGAAAATGCCGAACAAGACCAACAGGAAGCGCTGCCGGGCGAGCGTGTCGCCAGCGAGTTGTTCCATGGTGCGCACCTCGTAGAGCACCTGGTCGCCGGTTGCGCCGCGCACTTCCCGCCGGAGCGGCTCCACAACCTGCAACGGCGGAACGCTGGTGCGGACGGCGATGGACATCAGCTCGGACCAGCGGCGCAAGTAATTGTCGGGGACCTGGGCAAACGGATAGTAAAGCTGGGCACGCACTTTGGTGCGATCGTCGTCCGCGGCTCCCCAGTAGCGCACATGTCCGACGACTCCCACTACCCGCATGGGGTCCGAGCCCATGCCGATCCAGAGGTGCTGGCCGATGGGCTCCTTTCCGGCGAAGGCCTGTTGCGCCATCACCTCGTCGATGACCACGACGCCTTCAGCGCCCAGCCGATCTTGATCGGTGAAGAATCGGCCCTGGCGCAGCGGCGTGCCCACGACCTTCAGATAGTCGGGCGTCACGCTGGTTGCGGAGGTGAGCTGCTGTTGATCCGCGGGCGGCTCGGCCGGGGTGGTCCAGTAGCCGATCTGGTTGTTGCCTTCGCGCATGGGGACGGTATCGACGATGGTGACGGACTGCACTCCCGGTACGCGGCGGGCGCGATCGAGGATGTCCTGCCAGGCCGCCCGGGTACGCGCGGCGCTGGCGAGCGTATCGGGCGAAAGGGCCGTGCGCGCGGTAAGTATGTTGTGAATGTTGACGCCCGGATCGAGCGACGAAAGATGCAGGAGCGTGCGGCCGAGCATCCCGGCGGAGACCAATAGCACGACCGCCAGGGCGATCTCGGAGACGACGAACCCGGCATGCAGACGGCGCGAGCTTCCCGCCACACTGCGCGATCCGGCGTGAAGCGCGCGTTCCAGTTCGCGTGCGGGAGCGCGCAGAGCGGGCGCCAGACCGAAGAGCAACCCGCTGGCGAGCGAAACGGCCAGCGCAAACAGCAGCACGTGCCAATCCAGCCGGACCCCTTCGGCGCGCGGGAGAGTGCCGGGCCAGAGCGCCACGAAGGGGCGCATGCCAACCGTGGCGAGCAAGATGCCGAAGAGGCCGCCGGATAGCCCCAGCACGGCGCTTTCGGTGAGACATTGGCGGGCCAACCGGCCGCGGCTGGCGCCCAGCGCGACGCGCATGGCGAGTTCCCGTTCGCGCGAAGCCGCGCGCGCCAGCAGCAGGCTCGCGATATTCACGCACGCAATCAGCAGCACCAGGGTGACGGCGCCCAGCAGCAGCCAGAGCGTGGACCGTACATCTCCGACATCGGGGCGCAGCGGGTCCCCGATGAAGGTGCGGCCCGCATTGGATTTCGGGTACTGCCCGGCAAGCTGGCGCCCGACCACGGCCAACTCCGCGCGTGCCCGAGCCAGCGTTGCGCCCGGACGCAGCCGCGCCCAAACCCGAAATCCGAAATGCGCTTCGCGATCGTGCATATACGGCTCCGTGATTTGCCCGATCGGTGTGAATACATCCGGTTCGAAGTCCGAAAGCCCGAAGCCGGCGGGCGTTATGCCGACTACGGTGTAGGTCTTTCCGTCGAAAACCAGCGCGGCGCCAATGGCGGCCAAGCTTGCGCCGAAACGGCGCTTCCACAAACCGTCGCTCACAATGGCCACGGGCGGTGCGCCGGGCCGGTCTTCTTCCGGCAGGAAGGCGCGCCCCTGTGAGATGCTCACTCCCAGGATGGAAAACAATTCGGACGATATCTGTGCGCCCTCCACATACTCGGCTGCGCCGGGCTTGCTGACTATACCCCCGTCGTAGCGCCACGTGGCCATGTCGAGCGAGCGGCTTTCGCGTTTGCAATCGAGATAGTTCGGGTAGGTGAATGCCCAGAGATTTCCCCACTGGGTTGCCTTTTCAGTTTGCTCCTGCAAGCTGACCAGCCGGTCGGGATCCGGATAAGGCAAGGGCTTCAGCAGCACGCCGTTGATTACCGTAAACATGACAGTGGTGGCGCCTGTGCCCAAGGCCAGGGTCAGCAGGGCGACTGCCGCAAATCCGGGCCGCTGCCGCAGGGTGCGCAGCGCATAGCGGAAGTCCTGCCATAGATTCTCCACCCAGCGTGTGCCGCGCGCGTCGCGGCATTCCTCTTTCACCTGCTCGGGACCGCCGAGCGCGCGGCGGGCGAGACGCCCCGCTTCTTCGGGAGCGTGGCCGCGCGCCACAAGATCGGCGGCGTGCTGATCCAGATGCCATTGCAACTCCTTGTCGAGCTGCGCCTCCATCTGGTTGCGGCGCAAAAGGCGATGCCACCAGGTCACTGCGCACCTCCGTCGGACATTCTGAGAATCAGGGCCACGGCTTCCGTCAAGCGCTGCCAGCTTGCGGATTCGGCTTCGAGCTGAGCGCGCCCTTTACGGGTCAGGCGATAGAACTTGGCCTCGCGCCCGGTCTCGGTTTCGTTCCAGTCGGCCGCCAGCAGGCCGCGGTTTTCGAGGCGGTGCAAGGCGGGGTAGAGCGAGCCTTGGGGCACCTGGACCACATCGCGCGAGACTTGCTGCAGGCGCTGCGCGATGGCGTACCCGTGGACCGGGCCGAGCGCCACCACCTTCAAAATGAGCAGATCCAGGGTGCCTTGGGGTAGATCCGATTTGGCCGCCACTTGCTTATACCTCCTTCTTCTACATATACAGCAACACCTGTAGAAGTGCAAGGGGTCTGCCCCCGCTTTGGTATGCTTTTACATGTGCAAACGGGAAAGCCGAGCCGCACCGCGTGGGGCGCCGCCCTGCACCGCGCCGCGCACCAGGTTTTGGAACAGGGCCGCATCTTCTCCGATCCGCTGGCGCTGCGCATCCTGGGCGAGGATGCTGAAACCGTCGCTCGCCGGGCTGAGGAGCAACCCCTCGGACGGCGCATGCGAATCTTCATCGCCGCGCGGACACGCTTCGCCGAGGATGCCTTGGCGGCCGCGGTGGAACGCGGCGTACGCCAGGCGGTAGTGCTCGGCGCCGGGCTGGATACCTATGCGTATCGCAGCCCCCTGCGCGACCGGCTGCGCATCTTCGAAGTGGACCATCCGGCCACCCAAGCTTGGAAGCGGGAACGGCTGGAAGCTGCTGGTATCCCCATACCAGACTCGCTCAGTTTCGCGCCTGTGGATTTCGAACGCCAGACTTTGGCGGAGGGCCTGGCGGCCGCGGGCTTCGATCCGGGGCAGCAGACATTTTTCACTTGGCTGGGAGTGGTGCCATACCTGAGCGAGGAGGCGGTTTGGTCGACGCTTGGATTCATCGCCAGTCTCCCAAATGGCGCGCACGTCGTGTTCGATTACAGCGATCCTCCAGCGGCGCTTTCGGAGGAGGCGCGGATCGGTCACGAGCAGCGCGCCGCGCATGTAGCGGAGTTGGGCGAAGCTTGGGTGACTTACTTTGAAGCTAGTGTGCTGCGCGCCAAACTGACGACTCTCGGGTTCGTCGAAGTGGAAGACCTGGGACTTCCGCAGATCGCCGCGCGCTACTTTCCCAGCCGGGTGGGCAGTATGCCCGAAAAAGGCGGCCACATCGTGCGCGCGGCGACGCGCATGAGCCGATGATTTCCGAACTACGCGACAAAGGCTTCTGCGTGCTGCGGGCACAGTTGGCCAGGTCTTTAGTGGATGCCTGCCGCGAAGCGTTCTGGCACACGCTTTTGGATTACTTAGAGCGCCACCGCGACGAGCCAAACCGCGGACCGCATCGCCATTTTATCCCGATGCCGTTTGAGCCGCCCTGCTTTGTTCCGGAGTTCTTCTTCGATGCCGGCGTGCTGGGCATCGTGCACGCCGCCATGGGCAGGAGAGTGGTAGCCGACCAATGGGGCTGCGATGTGGCGCTCGAAGGATCTGTTTACCAGGAAGCGCACGTGGACTATCGGCATCCATTGTTTGCGGAAGACCCGGATCTCATGTTACCCACTTACATGTTAGTGGTCAGCTTTGGCTTGATCGACATAACGCCCGCGCACGGACCTATCGAGATTGCGCCCGGCACTCACTGCATGCCGAGGGCGGAAGCGCTGCGTGCGGTCGAATCCGGTGAAATCGCGCTGCGGTCGGTGCCGCTCGAGATCGGCGACGTGTTGATTCGCCATCCTTGGGCTTTGCACCGGGGCACGCCGAACACTACGGGCACGCCGCGCGCGCTGGTTACCATCCGTTACGTGCGCCGCTGGTACATCGATAATAGCCGGAACGTGAATGCGATTCCGCGCGCCGTGTGGGAATCGCTGACGCCGGAGCAGCGGGAGGCGATGCGTTTTCCCATCGAGTGACATCGTGCTCGCCCTGGCCGGGCGATTGCTCTTTCACCGTGGGGCGGGCAATTCTGCCCGCAGCCGGCTTTCAGCCGGCTATGGCCGCCTAAAAGGCGGCTGCGGCCATGATTGGCCGCCCCACGGTGAACTCGGAATCGCGTCTCTCTGTTACCATACGGATTCTTAAGGAGACATTCCGGTATGAAGGTGCCCTTTTATGGTCATGTAAGGCAGTATCACAACATTCAGGCGGAGATCGACGCCAATATCCAGGAGGTCCTGGAGAGCGGCAACTACGTGATGGGACCCATGCTCAAGCGGTTCGAGCAGGAGTTCGCCGCGTTTCATGGCATGCAACATGCCGTCGGCGTGGGCAACGGAACCGACGCGCTGTGGCTTACATTTATGGCGCTGGGAATCGGCCCGGGCGACGAGTGCATCACCACCACCAACACGTTCTTCGCGACAGCGGAGGCCATTTGGGTGGCGAATGCCACGGCGGTGTTCGTGGATTCGGACCCGCGCACGCATTGCCTCGATCCGTCGCGGATCGAGGCAGCCATCACGCCGCGGACCAAAGCGCTGGTGCCGGTGCACCTGTATGGGCAATGCGCGGACATGAAGGCGATTCGACACATCGCCGATAAGCACAAGCTGCTGGTTGTGGAGGACAACGCCCAAGGGATCGGAGCGCGCGGCGCTGGCTTCCGCATCGGGGAACTGAGCGACGCCGTCTGCACCAGTTTCATCATCCAGAAAAATCTGGGCACATTCGGCGACGGCGGCGCGGTGGTCACCAATCGGGAAGACGTGGATCGCATCGTGCGCAAGCTGCGCAACCACGGCTCCGACAAGCGCTCCTGCCATAGCATGGGATTCAACAGCCGCCTGGACGATATTCACGCCGCGGTGCTGAGCGCCAAGCTGAAGCACCTCGATGGCTGGAACGATCGGAGGCGGCAGTGGGCGGCGCGGTATTCCGCGTGTCTGAAAGATGCCCGCAACCTGACGCTGCCTTACGAGACACCGGGGTCGCGGCATATTTATCATCTGTATGTGATCGAGACGCGGCAACCGGGCCAGCGCGACGCGCTGCTGGATTTCCTGAACCAGAACGGTATCGATGCGAAGTGCCATTATCCGATCGCGATTCACCAGCAGGAAGGTTATCCGTGGGGCAAGCAGGCGCGCATTGCCGGCCCCATTCCGAACTCGGAGCGCAACGCGGCCACGTGCGTCTCGCTGCCCATGTTCCCGGAGTTGACGGTGGAGGAAGTCGATTACACGATCGAGAAGACGCTCGAATGGGACAGGACCGCATGAAGGACAAATACCGTGTAGTCGTAGTGGGAATGGGCAAGCGGGGCATGCACCATGCGCTGGCTTTTCAGAAGAATCCGCGTTTTGAAGTGACCGGCATCTGCGACATCGACCCGGCGCGCCTGGAGGGGGCGGCCGCGAAGCTGGGCGTAGCGGTGAAAGGCGCGGACGCGCGGGAGGTAGGCAAGGCTGCGCGGCCGGATGTGTTCTGCTTCTGCACGCTGCCCAACCTGCGCACACCCATGATTCAGGCCGGGATCGAGAGCGGCGCGCAGCTTATCGCCATGGAAAAGCCGGTGGCCTTGACCAGCGCCGAAGGATTCGAAGTACGGGCCTTGCTGGCGGCCAGTGGAGTGAAAGCGGTGGTGAGCCACCAGCATCGCTACGGTGTGCACTACCGGAAGGTGCACGAGGTAATCGCCAGCGGTGCGCTGGGACGCGTGCATACGGTGTATGCCACGGCTACCGGCTGGATGATGCACATGCTCTCTCACCTGATCGAATATATACGCTGGTACAACAATGGAGCCGAGGCGGAATGGGTAATGGCGCAGGCGGCCGGGCGCGGCAAGCTGACTGACTTGCATCCTTCGCCCGATTACATCGCCGGTTTCATTCAATTCGCAAACGGTGTGCGCGGAGTGGTGGAATGCGGGGCCGGCGCGCCGGATGTGCCGGAGGTGGATTACTGGTGGCGCAAGTGCCGCATCGGCGCGCAGGGAACCGACGGCTTCGCGGAAGTGATGACTGGCGGCGGTTGGCGCGCGGTGACTAAACAAGGCGCCATGTCGGGGCCCGGCTCGATGGATTACGACCTGGACATGCCACCCTACATACAAGACATGGCCGATTGGCTGGACGATCCCAACCGGGTGCACCCTTGCAACTTCGAGAGTGCCTATCGAGGTTTCGAGATCCTGATGGCGTGCTGCCGCTCGGCGGCCATGGGTGGACAGATTGCGCTGCCGCTCTCTTCGACGGCCGATGAGATCCGGATGTTGAAGGACTCACTGCCGGAGCGGAAAGTCATCCTGTCGATGCCCTCTAACGCGAAAGAGTATTCTTCGTAGGCAAAACCGCCTGCTACGCCTATTCTGCGGCTGGCGCGGCCGCAGGCGCTTCTGGAGCAGGGGCCGCTGGCGGCGTCTTTCTGGCAACCTTCTTCGGCGCGGCTTTTTTCACGGGCGCTTGAGCGGCTTTCTGGGCTTTGCGGAACGCGGCCCAGCGTTTCTTGGTGGCGGCTACGATTCGCGCGCGCCCTTCGGCACTCATCACACGCTTCGCCGGCTTGGGTGCGGCGGACGGTTTGGACGCGGCCGGCTTGCCGTGATCCGCTTTGTAGGCGGCCCAGCGCTTCTTTTGGGCCAGCGCGATGCGGCGGCGGGCGGCCGCGCTCATGGTCCGCTTTTTTACGCCGGGTTCCGGGGCCGGTACAGCCGCGGGCTGCCCGCCGAGCTGGCCGCGCAGCTCCGCTATGTGTCGCTCAATCTCACTCAGCTTATGCTGCAACCCAATTAGGGCAGCTTGCAGGAGTTCAGGGTCTTGATTATAAGGCATTGCCTGATTATACTCCCAACCCGGCGTTATAATCGAGAAACAATCAACACTGACTGGCACGCGGCAGTCGCGGAGGATCGTAATGAGCAAATCCTGGCGTTGGAGGACCGGCTGTGCAGCCGTTGCATTTTGCGCAGCGACAGTAACTTCTGTGCGTGCCCAGACCTTTACAACTCTCGTCAGTTTCTATGGGTCTTCAAGCAACGGTGCTTCGCCCTTATTCATGTCCCTGGTGCAAGGTACCGATGGGGAGTTCTACGGCACGACAAAGTATGGCGGGTCCCCACCCTACGCCAAGGGCACTGTCTTCAAAATCACGCCGCAGGGCGCCCTGACGACGCTCCATACCTTTCACGGGACAAACGGCGCTTACCCTATTGCCGGCTTGGTGGAGGCCGCCAACGGCATGTTCTATGGCTCGACCCAACGGGGCGGGACCAATAGCGCCGGCACGATTTTCCGGATGACTCCAGCGGGCGACACGACGGTAATTTACAATTTCTCCGGAGGCGATGGTCCTCAGATAAGTACACTGATTCAAGCCTCGAATGGCGACCTTTATGGGACGACCCCAACTGGCGGCAACGGCTTTGGAACGATTTTCAAAATCGGCCCAACCGGCACGCTGACAACCGTGTACAGCTTCGGCGGCAGCGATGGCGAACAACCTGACGGGTTGATTCAGGCTAGGGACGGGGACTTTTGGGGAACCACCTATGCGGGCGGCGCCAACGGATACGGCACGGTCTTCAAATACACGCCCGGCGGCACAGCGACTACCTTGCACAGCTTCGATCTTACCGATGGGGCCAATCCGCGTGGCGGGTTAACCCAAGCCACCAACGGAAACTTCTATGGAACAACCTACAAAGGCGGGGCCAACGGGTATGGCGCCATCTTCGTAATCACTTCGGAAGGCAGTCTGACGGTGCTCGATAGCTTCGACCTCACTAATGGAGCCGCGCCGGTTGCCCCGTTAGTTCAAGCTACCGACGGGAACCTGTATGGGACGACTGGACAGGGAGGGGCCAACGGTTATGGAGAAATCTTCGCCATCGACGCGGCGGGAGCGCTGACAATTTTGCATAGTTTCGATTCGACCGACGGAAGCAATCCCGAAGGCGGGCTGGTGCAGGGCACCGACGGCGCCTTCTATGGGGCCACTGAGTACGGCGGAGCGTACAACAATGGCACGATTTATCGCTTGTCGGTTGGGAGTAGCCATGCGGATACTGGTAGGGACTTGAGCGGCACATCCGCCGTGGCTTTTAACGGTTTGCCGGCGACTTACACGGTTGTTTCGCCAACTGAAATTTCGGTTCGAGTAATCCGATAGAGTGCTGGGTGGGGCAGGCCCTTGGCCTGCGGCGGCCTCCCAGGCCGCCGTTACCCGCGGGCTACGCCCGCGGCGACCGAAAGAGTGCGGTCGCGGCACGCTGAGAGCGTGCGCCACGTCCGCGGAATGTCCAAACTGCAGACCCGCGAGCTTCGCTCGCGGTAGCGGCCGTGCACCCTCCCCGATACATCATCGGCCATCCGCCGCTCGCCGCGACCCATCGCGAGCGCCGCGCCCTCGGACACGTCGGCCCCGATCGCGATCGCCCGTTGTCGACGATCGCCCGGGCCACCCGATCCGCGCCTGCCCTGTCGGAGGAGTAGTTCACTGCCACGCGCGCACCCGCAGCCGCAAGCGCAATTGCAATTCCGCTGCCGATGCCCTTGGAGGCCCGGCTGCGCTGTTTCCGACTGGTGCGTGATCCGCCCGGAGTGAAATCGCGCAGATGAGCCCGCAAGAATTCATCGCCCTCTACCTCGCGGTTCCCTGGAAAGATGCGAAGCCCGGCCGTGGAATTGTGTTATCGGCGCTACCAAAGCACCGGCAGCGGATACAAAACCGATATCTTCTTGTAACGCTAGTGTCATTTCGCGGCTATATACTAGGCCTGCTAGTTTTCGCAGCCCTACCGCTGCGCACGTCTGGCAATCGAAGAGAAAAAGAGGAGAAACGATTGATGTTCCAGAAGACTTCTCGCGTTCAATTTTGGATTAACCCTACGCATCTGCTCGCCGGCCTGCTGGCGACAGGGCTGAGCGTTACGGCGCTCTTGGGTCAATCCGTGCCGTTCCCGACCTACGAAGTAGGCGAGAACCAGAACGGGCCGCAGGGCCCCAACTACCCGTCGACATTGCCCTACCCATGGGTCCTCGGTAGTGGCCAGATCATTACCCCCGCCGGCACGCAAGTCTACCTCGGCATCACGACCCGCGCCAAGGCGGTCGCGCTGAACCCGAAGACCAGCACGCACACCGCCGCCGTCCTTCAGATGGGCGCCCCACAGTCCGTTACCGTTTTCAACACCCTGACCGGCGCTATCCTGCAGACTTTCAGTCCGACCATCACCAACAGCGGCAGCTCCACCGGCATCACCTACACGCCGAACGGCTCGTACCTGCTGTTTAGCCAAGACGGCGGCTTCGGGGCAGCGGCAGGCTACGTTGCCATCGCTAGCGTCAATCCGACGACGGGCTTGCTCGAAAACTACGCCGAAGCCGCCGTTAGGCTGGACGTCAACTCCGGCAACTATCTGACCACCGTTGACTGCTACCCGAACAGCCCTCCGGGGACCACAGGCAGCGTTGAAATCCCCTGCGGCCAGACCGTCTCGGTTGCGTCAAATGAAGCATATACCGCCTATCCGACCGGCATCGCGATCTCGTCGGATTCCACGACTGCTTACGTGGTGCTGGACAACAACGATACGCTGACCAAGATCAACCTGACGCAGGCGGTCCCGGTGGAGGGTCCGGAGATCCGCGTCGGTAACGTCCCGCACAGTGTCGTGATCTCGCCGGATGGTACTACCGCCTACGTCTCCAACGAAGCCGGACGAATTGCTAAACTGACGGACTTCCAAGGATACTCGAACGGCACCCCGGTCGTCGCCGTGAATCCGACTGGCGCCACGGCCACCGGCAGCGTTTCCATCGTGAACCTGTCCAAGTTCGCGGAAAGCGGCAGCATCGGGGTCGGTCTGCACCCGACGGGTATGGCGCTTTACGGGAACGACCTCCTGGTCGCCAATACTTATAGCGACACCATCTCGGTGATCGACACGACCACGAACACGGTGGTGAAGACGATCAACCTTGGGCTGCCGATTAAAATCCACGGTGAAGGCGCCGCCTATGGCGCCGGACCGAACTCGATCGCCGTCGATACTGTAAACAACCTTGCCTACGTCGCGCTCTACAATGCCAACGCCGTTGCCGTGGTCGACCTCATATCCGATCAAGTCACGGGAATGATCCCGGTCGGCTCTGCGCCGAGCTCGGTTGTGCTGGACGCGGCGGATGGCGTGCTGCTCGTTGCCAACGACCATGGCCTCGGCACCACGGGCTACGGTGTTTTGCCGCCTCCGACGAATACGTCTGAAAACTCATACGCTACGTATTACGGCGTAACCGACTTGAACACCCACCAGGACCTCGGCACCGTGAGCATCATTCCCGTTCCCGTTCCGAGCTCGACCCTGTCGGCGATGACGACGCAGGTCTCCCAGAACAACCACTGGGATCTCACGGTAAATATCGACTCTGCCTGCTGTGGCAACCCGAAGGCGCCGCCGGTCGCAATCCCGGCCAAGATCGGCTCTCCTTCGCTGATCAAGCACGTCTTCGTGATCATCCGTGAAAACCGCACCTACGATCAGATCCTGGGCGACGTAGTCGGCGGCAACGGCGACCCCACCCTGGCAGTCTTCGGCGACGGCACCGCGGCGGCGGGCCCACCTGTCACGCCGAACGCACACACGTTGGTGGAGCGCTTCCCGCTTTTGGACAACTTCTACGACCCGAGCCGCCAGTCGGCCGACGGTCACAACTGGATCGTCCAAGCCATAGCTCCTTACTCGGACGACATCCAGTCGCCAGACTGGCTCCGCGACTACCCCTCCAACGGCGGCGATGCGATTGCCTACCAGAAGAAGGGGCACCTGTGGGACCAGGCTGTAACGGCGGGCGTCTCGTTTAAGAATTACGGCGAGTACATCGAGTACAACACGTTCATGCAACCGAGCGGGTCGACCACCGAGCCTGAGTGGATCGACTTCTTCAACGACATAACGGCTTACGAGTGCGGCGCTGAGAGCCAGCTCTACAACTACCACACGGTCTCCTCGCACTCCCCGCTCCCGAACCTGATCAACAACACGGTCCAGAACTACCCGCAGTTCGACCTGGGCATCCCCGACCAGTTCCGCTTCGACATCTGGAATGAGGATTTCCAGAATGACGTGGCGAACGGCACACTGCCCCAGTTGGAGTTCATGTGGATCAGCTCCGACCACACCGGCGGCCCGCCGACCGCGCAAGCCATGCAGGCCGATAACGACCTGGCCCTGGGCCGCTATGTCGACGCCATCAGCCACAGCTCCATCTGGTCCTCTTCGGCGATCTTCATCGAGGAAGACGACGCGCAGAACGGCGTCGACCATGTCGATGGTCACCGCAGCCCGGGCTACGTCGTCAGCCCCTACGTCCTCCAGGTCAACTCCGACGGGGGTACTGGGGTCGTTGAAGACAGCACCTTCTACACGCAGGTCAACATGACCCGCACGATCGAGCAAATTCTCGGCATCACGCCCATGAACCAGTTCGACCTGGTGGCCTCGCCGATGAGGACGCTCTTCATCAATACCCCCCCGCCGGCCAACTTTCTGCCGTGGACGCACGTGGCGAACGCGATCGCGCTGAACACGGGCGTTACCCAGACTCCGACTCAGCCCATCCCCTCGTGTCCTGGGGCCCCTGCGGTGAAGGCTCAGTCCGCCAAGACGGAGAGCCCTGCGGTTAAAGCTTTGCGGGCTGGCTGGATGGCGAAGAAGACCGAGATCTTCGCCGGCAAACAACACACGCCAGACGCCCAAGACGTGGACACCGCCAGCCATCTGACCTGGTACGAAGCCACCGGGTTTACGCGCCCCTTCCCCGGTGAGAAGACGGTTCGCCCCGCAAGCGAATTCAACAAGGCTGCGCCTGCCAAGGCCGACGACGACGACGACAAGTAAATCGCGTTCCGGCTGTAAACGGCCCTCTCTCCGGTCACCGGGGAGAGGGCTTTTTTGTTCCCGCCTAAAACGCAAATTCCCCACCGCGTGTGACTCGATGAAGCTTCAACTCCTAACCAACATCAAAAGGTAATTGAAAGAACCCGGGACCCGCAGGGATGTCGACCCGAAAAGTGTTCTGCTCATGAATGTGAATATTGTAGACGGCTCCGGTCCTGGACGTTCTCACCCGGCGGAGCTGCACTGCATCTAAAACGTGCGGGATGTCCGGGAAGTCCGGCGCATGGCGTTTGACCAGGCACAGGCAGCGCTAGCGATGTCCTATGATCAAATGATGGCCCAGGTAGATTCTATGGCGGACGTGGAGCAGAGTTCCGAGTGGGAAGACTTCGATGCCGCGGCACGCAGGCCGATCGAACAGCACATTCGGAATTCGTTCATCCATACCTACAAACCTGTACTGGATGATGCGGAATACCGCTCGTTCGAAACGATGGAAGAATACAGACACTGGTGCCAGGAAAACCTACCGGACTGGTTGGGCTACAGCCGGGACTAAGTATCTGCATGGCGGCATTCGAATTCCAAAATGCACAGGATCTGAGCGATTCTGCTGGGCAGGACTTTGATCTAGATCTGGACAAGCACGAGGAGAACGGTCAAAAGGTTCCGGCTGCATTGTTGCAAATTGGGTTCCGCCTCACCACCTGATGGCATCGAACGTTCGAGGATGCGTGGGAGCGGCGCGTCGAGCGTCATGGACTGCCAATCGCTAACATCGATGACATCATCTACAGCAAACAGGCGGCCAATCGTCAACGGGACAGGGAATCGCTGCCCCGATTGCTCTCGTTCAAGAGATGGCTGGAGAAACATCCGCGTCCTCCAGGTTAGCCGCGGGATGCCCATTATCGGACCCGCGAGTCCCGGAACCGGACATCACGGACCGATTCAGATATTATCCTAATACCGGTGGCTGCGCCAAGAGGGGTAAGGCGCGGCAGCCCCGTCAGTGCGACAATACTCCCATGGCCGAATTCCAGTTCCGTCTGAATCCGCGCGGTGGCGAACTGCCCGCTTGCTCCGCGGTGCTCAACGGCCATGGCACACACTACGAAGTGCATAACTACCGCACCACCCTCTCGATCAAATCGGTGGTGCGCGGCGCCGCGCGCTATCACACGCCGCAAGGCAACTTTCTGCTCACGCCGGATTCGTTCCTCATACTCAACGACGGCCAACGCTACTCGCTCGAATTCGAAGGCCGCGGCCGCGTGCACACCGAAACGCTGTGCCCGTTTTTCCAGCCGGGCTTCGTGGAGCAGGCCGCCGATGTCACCGCGCCGCTCGATTTCTGCGAGCGGCTCTATCCCAAGACCGGCGCGGTGGGGCAAGCGCTCGCCGATTTGCACTCCGGAGTTCGCGGACCGCAAGCTTCCGGACCGTGGCTCGAAGACCGCATGTACGGGTTGGCGCAAGCCATGGCCGATTTGCGCCTGCAGGTGCGCGGCGAGGCTGAATCGTTTCCGGGCCTGCGTCCCGCCACGCGCCTGGAACTGTATCGCCGCCTCTATCGCGGGCGCGATTTCCTGCTCTCCTGCTACGATCGGCCGCTCACCGTCGCGGCGGCCGCGCAGGTGGCCACGCTCTCTCCCTTCCACTTTCAGCGCATGTTCAAACAGGCATTCGGGCGCACGCCCATGCAGTTTCTGCAGGCCACCCGCCTGGAGGCCGCCCACCGCCTGCTGGCGCATGCGGACGACGACATCACCACCATCTGCTTCGCGGTGGGATTCGAAAGCCTGGGATCGTTCAGTTGGCTCTTCCGCAAACGCTTCGGCGCCTCCCCGCGGGAGTTCCGCGTTGCCCGCCGCCAAAATCGCAGGATTGAAGAAGTATTTCCCGGAGCCGTCGCGTAATCTGGCTGCATGACCTGGATGCCAGACTCGAACGAGCTTGCCCCCGGCGTGACCATCGAGCGCCGCACCATCTTCTGGACGCCGCTGGCCGTGGCCGCCGCTGTGCTCCGCACCGCGCAGCCGGCCCGCGCCGCCACCGCCGCCGCACCGCTCGAATGGGACGAGTTCATCCGCCTGTGCCCGGCCGACGCCGCCGAGTTTGCGCGCGACGTGTCCGAGATCGGCCAGGATACTTACCTCAACCGAATCGCGGCGTGGGCCGTACGCCTGAAAGCCGCGCCCGACACCCGGCTGGGCGCCTTCGCCGGCCTCGATCCCAAGGTGGAATTCGGACCCTCCTTTCGCGGCGTGCCGTTTGCCGTGATTCAGTGGCGCATGGCCCCGCGCGCCGTGTTGCCCGCGCATTGCCATCCGCAAGCCAGCGTCTGCACGGTGGGGATGGAAGGCGAAGCGCGCCTGCGCCACTTCGAAGTGCACGGTCCGGCGCCGGCCTTCGATTCGGGCGCGCGCACGCCGTTCCTGATGCGCGAAACCCGCAGCCAGATCGTGGCGCCGCGACGCATCAGCACGCTCTCGGCCACGCGCGATAATATCCATTACTTCGAAGCCGGCGACGCGGGCGCGCGCGGCCTCGACATCACCACCGCTTACGGCGGCGACGGTAGCTTTTCGTTCGTCGCGTTCCAACCGGACAAGCCCAAAGACCCGCAGAAGGGGCTATACGAAGCCATCTGGACCGGCATGAAACTATAAGGAGCAAATATGGCAGAACCCGATCTCTCTTCCGCAACCATCGGCCAGGCATCCATCAACGTGCATGATGTGGAGAAAGCCGTGGCCTTCTATCGCGACACGCTGGGCATGCGATTCCTGTTTCAGGCGGGTCCCAAGATGGCCTTCTTCGATTGTGGCGGCGTGCGCCTGATGCTGGCCGTCCCCGAGAAGCCGGAGTTCGACCACCCCAGCTCAGTGTTCTATTTCAAGGTGGGCGATATCCGGACTGTTGCGGCCACGCTCGAATCGCGCGGCGTGCCGTTCGAGGGCCCGCCGCACATGATCGCCGCCATGCCGGATCACGACCTGTGGATGGCATTCTTCCGCGACGTAGAGGGCAACCTGTTGGCGCTCATGAGCGAAGTCCCACGAGCAATCTGACAGCCGCCAGGCTTGATAACTTCCTTAGGACGTTCTTATGCGTTCCTTATCGGATTCCGGATAATGTGGAGGCATGATCGTCATGAAATTCGGCGGCTCCTCGTTAGAGTCCGCCTGCGCCATTCAACAGGTAGCCTCCATTGTTGAGCGGCACTTGAATAAACATCCCGTGATAGTGGTCTCCGCCGTGGGCAAGACCACCGACGGTTTGTTGGAGGCGGCGCAGTGCGCTGCACGCGGTGACTCCTTCGGCTCGTCGCGGCAAGTCGAAGCCCTGCGGCGGATGCACTGCAATGAAACCCGCGCTATTTTGGGACAGCGCGCGGAACCTTTCTTGCGCGAGAGCGTAGCGCCCCTTTTTCGCGAGTTGCAGATGCTGCTGGTGGAGTTGAGCGAGGGCCGCGAATTCACGCCGGAGGTTCAGGATCGGGCGCTCAGCTATGGAGAGCGGCTGTCCAGCCTGATCGTGGCCGAGGCCTTCCGGCATCTGGGCATTCATGCGGCGCAGGTGGATGCGCGCAAACTGATCGTCACCGACGACCAGTTCACGCACGCAGCGCCGCTCTATTGGGATACCTACGCCCGCTTGCGCCGGAGCGTGGCGCTGGTGGCGAAAGATCGCACAGTGGTGATGGGGGGATTCATCGGCGCCACTGCCTCTGGCGTCACCACCACCCTGGGGCGCGGCGGATCGGACCTGACGGCCACCCTGGTGGGCGCGGGCATCTCGGCGGATGAGATCCAGATCTGGACGGATGTGGATGGGATGCTAACCTGCGATCCGCGCGTGCTTTCGGGCGGATACAGAATCCGGGAGATCTCATACGAAGAGGCCCAGGAGATGGCCCGTTTCGGCGCCAAGGTGCTGTGCCCGTCGTCGATCGGTCCCGCTGTGCGGCAGAGAATTCCGATCGTGATTCGCAATTCGCGCCACCCGGAAGTGGAGGGCACGCGGGTCGTTGCGCGAACCCAAGCCGCGCCGGGAATCGTCAAGAGTTTGACGTCCAAGACGGGAATGGCCATGGTGCGGCTGCGCGCAGAGAAGCGGGGGATGCTGTCCAGCATCACCGGCGGGCTGGCGGATTTGTTCGCGCGCGAGCACATCGCCATCGACTTGATTCAGGCGGAGGAACATGGCATTTCCTTTGCCGTGCGCAACTGGCCGGGCCTTCCCGACGTGCTGCGCAGGGTCGACGAAAGCGTGGAGATTGAAGTGGAAGAGGATCGCGCGGCCGTCTGGCTGGTGGGCGACGGTATCGCCCAAGCAGACGGTACCTTCTCGCGCGCCGCGCAGGCCTTAGAGAGCGCGAACGTGCGGTTGACCTCGCAGGGATCGTCGTCGCTGAGCTTGGGGTTTGTGATGCCCGAGGAGAATTTACGTGCGGCGGTGCAGGCGCTCCATCGCGAGTTCTTCGCGGCGCCGGACGCCGCGGTATTCGCAGCCACGGAGCACTTTGGATTTCGCGCCGTGCCCTCTGTATATCGGGAGAGCCGCGCACGGCGGGTTGGGCAACCGCAAGTGGCGCCCGCGAACTGAGCCGGGGACTTATGACCACCACCTTATCGTGGTTAGTTTCGGAGGTTGGGCCGATCTCCGCAGCCGAACGAGCTAATCGAAAGATCTGATGGCGGCGATAAGCAGTCTCTATCGGGTCTTTACACTTTGCTTATGCCTCTCCAACATTAGCTCTGCGATACTTGCGTCTACAGCAGGCTTTACTCCCCGGCTGAGATGTAACCCGTCCGGTTCGCGGTGAACACCCGATTGACACCATCGGCTTCGTGGGGAAGTACAAGTTTTGGGTGCTGGTTACTTCACCCGTGACACAATTAGATCCTTAGAGAAGAGGGTAAATAGAGTCAATATGATCGGCAAACTGCTAGTGACCGTGGTGCTACCGGTATGCATTGCATGGAATGGCATTCCCTCCCATGCCGAGACAGTTGTGAGCGCGGTCTATGGCGTCACGCTGAGGCCCGACGGCGTTGCCTTGCCAGAAACGCAAGTGTTGATACACAACCAGGGCGACAACAGCGACCAGACTGTTGTGAGCGGCGCGGATGGCGCTTTTGTGGTTGCGAATATCAAGCCGGGCCGGTACCAATTGATTGCGAGTAAGGATGGATTTCTGACTTCGTCCGCGGCGGTGCAGGTGAAGGCGCATGAAACCCTTCGCGTGGCGCTGGCTCTTTCGGCCAGAGCGACAGCCATCGCGGCGGCGCCCTCGCAGCCCGCTGCCGTTCCGGCTGAGCATGCGGGCACGGATGCCGCAACCGTGCAAGCCAAGACGCTGGAAGCGATGCAGGAACGCATTGAACGTCTTGAAACCATGCAGAGGCGCATCGAGCAACTCGAGGCGGAGTTGCGCCAGGTGAAGGCCCAATCGGGAGCGCCCGCGGCTGCCTCGAGTGCGGCCTCGGTCGCGCAAAGCGCTGCGAAAGCAGCGCAGCCGGCCACTGCACGCCCGGCGCCGGAGTTACCCCTGTACGCATCCCTGGCTACCCCATCGCTGGGTTCTCTCTCGCCATCGGCGCGTCCGGAGACTCTGTCTGCCGGGCTTGGCACGCCCCAAACGCCCGCCGCCCCGCAGGCCGCTCCGGCTGCGCCAGCCGCCCCGGCGGCTCCCGCCGTGGACAATGTGACTCCGTTTGCGGACTACGATTGGACCTGGCTCAACGGCAACCCGCGCAACAAAGACGTGGCGTTCGACTCAAAGTTTTTCACCCCGGAAATCCGCGCCGACCTGACTTATACTTTCGACTTCAACAGGCCTTCGGACGATTCCATGGGCGGGTCGAGCGAACTGTTCCGGTCCAACGAAATCCAGTTGGAGCAACTTGGCCTGGGCGGCGACTTTCACTGGGATAACGTACGCGCCAGGTTCATGACTCAGTTCGGATCGTACTCCACGGCAACCATCCGGAACGATCCCAGCTATGCGAAAGGCCAGTGGGATCTGGCCGACGCGGATCGCTACTTATCGGAAGCGTACGGCGGGTACCACCTCAATGTGTTGCATGGCATCAACATCGATGCGGGCATCTTCATGTCCTATATCGGCTTATTCAGCTATTACAACTTCGATAACTGGGCCTACCAGCCTTCGTACGTATCCTCCAATACGCCCTGGTTTTTCCAGGGTATCCGCATCCAGATTTTTCCGACGCACCACTTGAAGATTGAACCGTGGATCATCAATGGATGGCAGTCGTACGCCTCGGCCAATGCGCGGAAAGGCCTTGGAGGCCAGATCAAGTATACGCCGTTTCCCTGGCTGAACATTATCTCCAACAATTACGGCCTGGGCCACGACGACCTGTACATCCCGAACCGCGGCCGCATCCACACCGACAATAGTGTCGAGGTCAAGTATTACGACAAACCGGAGAAGACGCTCGACAAGATGGCGTTCTCGTTCACCGGCGATCTGGGCTGTGAGTTCGGCGGCGGCGTGAGTTGCCACGGCGATACCGCGGGCGGTCCCAAGCAGAGCTTTGTCGGCTTAATGGTATACGATCGCTATTGGTTCCACCATGACACGTATGGATTCACGCTGGGCGGCGGAGTGATCAACAACCCGGGCCGCTACCTGGTGCTGCTCCCGCCCATCAATGGAGAGACAGCCGCTTCAGCGGCGATCAATTCACCGTATTTTACGGAAAATCCCGGGGACCCATTTAAGGCCTGGGATACTTCAGGCACTTTCGACTACATGCCCAAACAGTGGCTCACGCTGCGCTTCGAGGGCGATTTCCGCCACGCGAATGTGCCCTATTGGTCCGGTTCGGGGGGAATCACGCCGCCTGCCGCGGGTGGCCTGTTTCCCGGCACGAATAACGGTTATCCAACGGAATATGCTTGCATGAACGGCAGCCCGTCGGTGACACCCGCCGGTTGCGCCACGCAGGGCGGCCTCTGGAATCCGAGCCTTCGGAAGAGGGAGTGGCTTCTGGATATAGACCTTATGATTAAGTTCTAGTCAGGTATAAACGAAAGAACATCGTATGGATCTTCGGGGTCGTCGCTTTGATGGCCGCGTAGGGAGTCATGTTAGGGACGGCGATCGCACAAAAAGGCGCCGGCTGCCAAGCCGCAGGACAAGCTGGCGCTCGGAGAAGATGAGGTCAAGCAATTACTTCTCCCGATGGATACCGATAAGAACGGCAAGATCTCCAAACAAGAGTACATGAAGTTTCATGGAAGCCGAGTTCGAGCGGCTGGATAAGGACAAGAGCGGTGAGTTGGATGTCAAGGAGCTTGCGCAATCGAAATTGCGTGTCAGCCACTTTGCACCTGAGAGGAAGTAAGTCCGCTACTCCTTCTCCCGTTCGCCAGTATCCGTTGCCGCGAACCGGTAGCCCACCCATGGCTCGGTCAGGATGTATTTCGGCTTGCCCGGATTAGGTTCGATCTTCTTGCGCAACTGATTGATAAAAACCCGCAGATACTCGGGCTCATCCCCGTAGTCCGGGCCCCACACGGCCTGCAGCAACTCGCGATGCGGTACGGGCTTGCCCGCCTGCGAAACCAGGTAGCGCAACAAGTCGAACTCTTTCGGCGTCAGGCGCGTTTCTTTGCCTTTCACATAGATGCGACGCGTGTCGAAATCGATCTGCATGTCCGGAGTAGCCAACGAGTGCGGGCCGCTTTCCGGCGATGTCGGCGCACGCCGCAGCGCCGCCCGAATGCGCGCCAGCAACTCTTCCATTCCGAAAGGCTTGGTGATGTAATCGTCCGCGCCCGCATCGAGCGCCGCCACTTTATCCTTTTCGCTGTTGCGCACGGAGAGAATCACGATGGGCACGTCCGACCCGGAGCGCAAGTGCTGGCAGGTCTCCAGGCCGGACATGCCGGGCATATTCAGATCCAGCAGGACCAAGTCCGGCATCTCGGCCGAGATCCTATCCAAAGCGTCTTCGCCGTTGCGCGCCTCGGTGACTTCATATTTATGCCCCACCAAGGTGGCCCGCATCACGCGACGGATCTGCGGGTCGTCGTCCACGACTAGAATCTTGCCAGCGCTCACGAAACCATTTCACCACGATACACGGGCAACGAGAAACTGAATACGGATCCCTGGCCCGGCTCGCTGGTTACCCAGATCCTGCCGCCGTGCGCCTCCACGATGCCTTTGGCGATCGCCAGACCCATGCCGGTGCCGGGCACCCGGAAGCGATGTTCGCGCGCGCGAAAGAACTTGTCGAAGACGCGCATCTGCTCCTGCTCGTGGATGCCGCTGCCGCGGTCCGCCACGCTGACCACCACGCGGCCCTCCCCGCCGCGCGCGGAAACGGTCAGCGGAGACTGTGGCGGCGAGTATTTGAGCGCATTGTCCAGCAGTTGTTTCAATACCTGCTGGATAAAGTCGAAATCGACCTCCACTTCGGGCAGAGCGTCTTGCAGCCGTACTTCCACGGGACGGTCGTGCAGGACGGGCTTCAACTCGGCCAGTGCGGCATGAATGATTTCGCTAACGTCGTGGGGTTTCTTTTCGGGATGCAGCTTGCCCGCTTCGATGCGGACCATCTCGAGTACCTCCGCCACCAGCCGGTTGAGCCGGTCGGATTCTTCATTGATGATGGTCATCAACTCGCGATCCGGGCCGGGGTGCGGCTGGCCCAGCAGGCTGGTGACGGCGGCTTTAATGGAAGTCAGCGGCGTCCTGAAGTCGTGCGCCAGCGCGTCCAGCAAAGCGGATTTGAGCACTTCGCTCTGGCGGGCCGCTTCGGCGTGGCTGGCCTCCTCCAGTTCGCGCGCGCGTTCTATCCCAATCGCCACCAGATAAGCTACGGCATTGAGCACCGCCTCGGAGGGCAACCGCCCGGTCAATCCCAGATTGCCCAGCGCCTGCCCGCCCAGGCGCACGGGAACGATGGCGAAGCCCAGGGTGCGATCGACGAGCGCCTCATCGCGGTCCGTTTGCAACTGCCAGTCGGCGATCAGCGGATCGTCAGGCCCCCAGCGGAACGTTTCGTGACGCGACTTGGCGTGGAATGCGGCGGTACTGACACCTAGAATTTCGACGACCCGGCTCACCAGATCCTGACTGGCGGTGCGCGTGCTGCCGCTGAGCAGCAGGCTCTGGCTCAACGCGTACAAGCCCTCGATCTCGCGGCGCCGCTCGACCGCTTCGAGAGTGCGCCGCTTAGCTCTGGCCGAGAGCTGGCTGGCCATCACCGCGGTTACCAGGAAGGCAGTCAGCGCCACCCAGTTCTGCGGGTCGTCGATCTCGAATGTGCCGACCGGCGGCAGAAAGTAGTAGTTGAATCCGAGCATGGCCACGACGGAGGCGATGGTGGCGTCGAGCAATCCCCACCAGGCCGAAATACCGAGGATGGCCAGCAACAGCGTCAGAGCCACGGTGGTATTGTTCACCGGGAGGCGGGAATAGAATGCGACGATGAGCGCGATGATCGCGGGCGCGGCCAGGAGCTTGCCTAGCCGGGTCCAGAGATTCCGTGAGATGGTGAACACCGCTACGCTAGCCTAGCAGGCTGCAAAGCGGCCAGGCGAAACCGCCCGATGCCACTTAGTATAGAGTTGTCGATGGGTCTACATAAATAGTGGGGCAGGCCCCGGCCGGGGAATCCTCTGGGTCGGGTCCCTCGGACCCGCTGCTTGCCAGGAGATCGGGCCCCCTTGCGAAGAGAAGATGGCGGCCTGGGAGGCCGCCGCAGGCCGAGGGCCTGCCCCACTGCCTAGCACCCGAACACGCGATTGAAGAACGCGCGCGTTTTCTGCCGGATTTCGGCCAATTTCAGGTCGAGGCGTTGATCGTGCAACTGCTCCGGAGTCCAGCGGCGAACGAGTTCGGCGAGCATCTCGGATTGGGAGGGTGAGGTCGGCAGGTGCCCGCCGGCGTAGCCGCTGGCCACGCGCAGGCCATGATCGATGGCGCGGTAGAACACGGCGGCGTCGCGCAGAAAGTCCGCGTCCTCGCGCTCCAGGTGGCCCATCTGTTCGATCACGTCGATACGGGCCGGGGTGTTCAGCACCTTATAGAAGATACCGGCCCCCTTCAGTCGCAGATACATCAGGGCGAAGTCGATATCGTAGTAGCCGCCGGTGGCCGCCTTCAGCGGATTGCGCGCGCCCTGCTCTTTATCCAGGCGCGCCCGCATCTGCGACAGCTCTTTGCGCGAACGACCGCTTTGGCCATAGCGCCGCCAGTCCAATTCCTGCAGCTTGTGCAGGAAGTCGGTAGCCCGCTCCAGGTTGCCGGCCACGGCGCGCGACTTCATATAAGCGATGCCTTCCCAAGTCTCCGCGTGCCTGGCGAAGTATTCGCGATAGGCGCCTTCGGGCTGCACCAACGCTCCTTCGCGGCCGTTGGGACGCAGGCGCGTATCCACCGTAAACATCGCGCCGTCGCCGGTGTAGGCGCCGATGACGTTGATCATGCGTTCGGCCACCGCGGTCCAGAAGACCTGCTCCGTGGCGTCCTCGTCAGGGATGACGAAGAGCAGGTCGGCGTCCGAAGCCAGGTCGAACTCCCGCATTCCGAGGCGCCCAAGCGAGATGACCATCATCTGATGCGCGGGCGCGTAGCCGGCGTTGACCGGAGCGGGCGCTTCCTCCAGTGCGATGCGGTACGCGGCGGCGATCACCGCATCGGCCAGGTCCGAAGTGCGCTCGAGCGTCTCGAAGATGGGCGCGGGGCGCAGCAGGCTGTCGCTTTGAATGCGGAACATCTGGCGACGGAAATAGTTACGCAGAGAGGCGTTATCGGCTATGGCTTCTTCCGGCGGCCCGGCCGCGGACTCCAGTTCGCCCAACAGATCCGGGTGCCGCAGCAGTTGGTCGCCGAAATACTGGCTGTGTTCGAAGATGTCCACCACGCCCTCAACCAAGGCGGCATCCGCCTGCAGGCGCGCCAACCAGGCGGAGTGTGCGGACATTTCATCCAGAAAATGCTCAAAGCGCTCCCGTCCGCGATTCAATTTCACGCGCGCCAGCGTGGCCGCCAGTTGGGGGGCGCGCTCGTCCATGTAACGCGCCAAATGGCCCGCGGAAGGCGCTGCCGCATCCGGATCGTCCATCGGTTGCCAGCGGAGGGCCCCGTCGTCGCCATCCACCGGTGAGTAGTACATAGGCTTGCGCGCCTGGATGACGCGGGCATACATCTCCCGCACGTTGCCGAAATGTTCTTC
>Ga0302325_10006659_pt1 | contig 25862 bp, 22 predicted proteins | sample Palsa_T0_2_FD_201948 | JGI IMG/M metagenome (GOLD analysis project Ga0302325, IMG submission 201948) | Peat permafrost microbial communities from Stordalen Mire near Abisko, Sweden - Palsa_T0_2 | ecosystem: Environmental > Terrestrial > Soil > Palsa > Peat permafrost | place: Sweden: Abisko... | reverse complement strand
TAGGTTTGATAGTTCAGATGACCGCAGCTAATCATAAATGGTATCAAAGTAAGTTTATCTTATCCCCTCCCGAGACAAGAATTAATCTTTGCAGTTGTCGTTGGAAGATGGATTGCAGGCCTCGGCGTTGGAGCACTCTCTTTATTGGTACCTATGGTAGGTCTTATTTTGCTTTTGATTTTACGACTTTATAGAGGGCGAATTGGAGCTGGCCTCCCGAAACATGGACCTCAGCGGCTCCCTACTTATATAACGTGCATCAGAAGCCCATACTAATCTGCGTATAGTATCAAAGCGAGAGTGCACCTCGTCAGATTCGAGGAGCTTTAATTAGGTAAATGTCGACGAAAGTGCTGTGCGAGAAACAATCTAATACTTTGCAGCATGTACCAGCTTTTCATTACCCTCGGTATATTTGTGAGTATATTCTCGAATTTCCCCCACCTATCTCAATGTCTTTGCAACGCGTTAAAATTTTCTTTTGAAGCGATGCTGACTCCGAATTCATTCAGGTCGCAAACTGTATCAATTTTGGAACAGAGAAACGCACAAACACTGGTTCGTGGAGAATCCCCATGGGAATTAGTTTCATCTGGGTTTTAATCCTAGGTGTTGGGATCATTTTCTTCCCAGAAAGCCCCCGATATGACTACCGACATGGACGCGAGGAGGAGGCCAAACGCACAATGACAAAGCTCTACGGAGTCACGGACAATCATCGCGTTGTAGCAGAAGAGCTCGCAGAGATTAAGCAGAAGTATGAGGAGGAGCTGCTTCACCAAGGCGAGCCATGGTGGAAGATGTTCACAGGACCTCGGATGCCGTACCGAATTGCACTTGGCGTGGCGCTTCAAGCTCTGCAACAACTTACCGGCGCCAACTACTTCTTTTACTACGGCACTGTCATCTTCCAGAGTACGGGAATCAATAACTCTTATGTCACACAGATGATTTTGGGTGGAGTCAACTTTGGAACGACCTTCATAGGACTGTACGTCGTCGAACATTTCGGTCGTCGGAAATCCCTCATATTTGGAGCTGTATGGATGTTTGTCTGCTTTATGGTTTTCGCGAGTGTTGGCCATTTCGCGCTTGATCGAAACGTTCCACAAAATACACCACATGCTGGAAAGGCCATGATAGTCTTCGCCTGTTTGTTCATTCTCGGTTTCGCAACCACATGGGGCCCGATTGTATGGACAATTTGTGCAGAAAGTAAGTGGGATAATTGATTTCCTTAAATTCTTGGTCCCTATATTCGGAGCCATCCTCCCCTCCTCTCACGTACTCCAAACACACCCTAAAGGGGCATCATACTCAATTTTCTCTAAAGAAAGTATACTGACTAACCAATCTTCCAGTGTACCCGTCGCGCTACCGCGCAAACGCAATGGCATTGTCGACTGCATCCAATTGGGGCTGGAATTTCCTCCTTGCCTTCTTCACTCCCTTCATTGTTGGTGATATCGACTTCCGCTATGGTTACATCTTCGCTGGGTGCCTCTTCCTCGCTGCAGGGACCGTTTACCTCTTCGTTATTGAGGGGCAAGGCCGCACCTTGGAGGAGATCGACACGATGTATATTCTCCACATTGATCCCAGGAAGAGCTCGAAGTGGATTGCACCTCCCCCTGAAGAGCTGATCACTACCGAGAGGCTTGTAAGAGGAGAGGTAGCTGGCACTGGCGCAGACTTGGAGATGAGTGACAGTGCTAGGGCAAGAGCGAAGGAGACCGAACCTGGTAAGCAAGATTTCAACATTTCAGGATTGTTTGGAAGCAGAACGCTTTTCCGCGTTCAAGCTTCCAGTTTAAGACAAGAGCTGACATTAACTCCTATCAAAGGTCCAACTGCTGCTCGTTCTGAGTAGGAAACCACAGCTGTGCCACTTCAAAGGTCGATGGGTGTGGTCAAGCGTGCTAAGAATTCCAAAATTCTGCACTTTAGATTGTAATTTCCTTTCAGTTTATAATAAAAAAAATTGCATGCCGGCGTATATTTGAGGCTTTTGGTATCGATTCTTGGATAATAGTATGTAGATAACACTTGTTTCATCATAATATTTACTTTCATAGAATCTCACACACTTCCAAATTCCCCACTGTCAAGTGACTTGAGATGGCAGGGTGTTGAATACAGGGGCCAAGCAAGCCACCGCCACCGTAACTTGCGCCTACAGCCTGTGTGACAACAAGCTTTTATGACGTACTCCATACTTCCGGACTGTTCACGGTCAATTCCGAATGACCGCAAGTACCATCCATGGTTTCCTCCAGCCTTTTATTTCATCTTCGAACCTCACTCTGCAAAACACCTCGGACATGAAAAGAAGCTAAGCCGACGAACTGTTTAGGTTCTCCACATATCACCTCTGTGCCCATTTGCAGTCTCCACGTCTCCCTAGATTGTCTCGCTGGTCAGCATTTTGTCATTGGAGATGATCAGCTCTCTCATGTTAGTAGCAACCGATTACAGATCGGTAAGTAACGGATACCGGCACTGCCGTACTGTCGGGGAGGCATGGAGGGCAGCTTATTAACGACGTGCAGTCGCTCTTGCGGAACTTTAGCAATTGGCTGTCTCAAAAGTATCGTTTCTTGTCCTTTTTCTCAATTCGATAAATGGAGCTGTGTTCTTCCCGATGCAAAGCCCGACTGCCTGGGAGTCTAAATTAATCTCCATGGCGTAGTAGCCTAAAAGTCTTGGACCGAGCCTCCAATTCCCCTGCACTTAAACTCCAGGAGTCTAGATCGTATTTTCGAGCCGATTACAGAAAGGAGAAGAGCTTAAAACCGAAAAAGTCGTCATGAAGCCTCGGCCTGGTGCATTTTACTTGTCACGTATTGGCCAGATTCTTCTGTATTGTCTGGCATGCAGATCCCCCGCCTCGGCTACGTGACGTCGCCCCGTCACACTAGACTAAACAAGTGATGAGCGCGAGGTGAACGGTTGCGGAATTTCAGATAGAATGCCTGCAATTGGACGATGTGCTGTTCATCGCCGCAAGCGTTTGCATCTATCTTTTGCAATTGGGGCGTCGTGGAGAGGTTGACGGCGCAAGTGCGGGGTCTCCAAAGAGGTAATGGCGAAATAGGACGTAAACTACAGTAGTCGGGTACCAAAGAGCTTGAGGCGGGATTAAAATGACGTTGGCATGTTTCTACTTCTTTATGTAAAAATCTGGCTCCCAATCTTGAAGCTGCAAGTGAATCTTCAACTGATAGATGAAGTCCGTGAGGTTTAACCTGTAAAGTGTTTGCTTAGTTGTTTGCACAGTACATGCCGTAGCAAAGCAAGCTATTGCAAAAGAAGACACCCGCAAGGTGACTTCATCCCCCAGCAACCCGCTTCTGTGTTCATGTTCACCATGCTTGCATGCCTCCGACGCTTGTCTTAGAGTGGGAAAAGCTATCGATCCTCCCTACTCATTTGTCAATCCCCATTCGGCCCATCTCCTAGTTCCCCATGTCTTAGACACAAAGTACAAACCCCGGAGAACCCGTACCTCCCCTTATAAGTAGCCTTCCCACCCCACATCAGTAATCATGCTTCCCCAGATTCCCCCCATGTTCAATATATGTGCCCCTTTCAGTAATCACGCACCTAATCCAAGTCCGAGGCACCGGAATTCCCATCTCCATTAGTATTTGATTACTATCAGGTAAACCATGTCTTCCTCTCACGTTGAGAACAGTGGCCACACTACGGGCTATGAGGCCCGGCGCCTGCACACCAACGACATGGAGATTGGTGTTACAGATGCCGTCCAGCGACATGTGCAACGAAATGTGGTTGGGCCAAAGCCAGTGAGCCAGCGAAAATTAGACTTCGAACATGCCCGCCCTCGTTGGATACGCGAGATGGCAGCAGAAGCGATAGGAGTTTTCTTCTACGTTTACCCTGGAATTGCTTCCACGGCTTCGTTCTTCACCAATGGGACTGAAACAGCATTTGGTTCACTTTTCCAAATCGGGTGGGCGTATGCCATTGGCATTGCATTTGCCATCATTACCTGCGGTCCAACTTCCGGTGGGCACTTCAACCCTGCGGTAACTATTTGCTTTGCAATTTGGCAAGGGTATGTGAAAGTGACTTAGACCCAAACCGCCTTGACTAACAGAACATCAGATTCCCTTGGCCGAAAGTACCAAGATATATCTTTGCTCAGATCTTTGGGGCTTTCATTGCAGGCCTTCTGCTTGTCGGCCAATACCATCCACAACTTACGCTGCTCGCTGCGGAAGTTCGGTCCAAAGGATTAAGTGCAAACTCCTTGGGCGGACCCGGCAGTATTCTGTGCAGCTTTCCTGGTCCTACCCAGACGAACTACGGCTACTTGTTTTTCATTGAATTTTTTGTGGATAGTTTCATCGGGTGAGTGAACATAACAACTTGTTCTCCTGCAATGGAATACCAATCATACTCAGTATTGTGATCTGGGCGGTCCTTGACCCAGCCAACCCGTTCGTCTCTCCTGCCTCGGCCCCATTTGTTATTGGACTGGTAGGTTACTCGAATTGTGGAAGCTCACCACCCCGTTGAGACAGACCGAATCGGGCAAATGCTAACCTGTCCTTCCCAGGCTTATGCAAATATGGTTTGGGGTTTCGCAAACGTCACAATCTCGACAAACTTGGCTCGTGATCTTGGAACACGTATTGTGGCAGCTATTTTCTACGGAGGCGATGCATTTGATAAGTACTCGGCGATCTCAATTCTGGTCAACGTGCCGGCCACGATATTTGCCACGTGTGTATACGAAGTAGTTATGAGAGACAGCTTCAAAATCATAGCGAAGGGGCACAACGTTCATGAAGAGGGCAACGAAGGCCTGGTACGCCACTTGACAAAGACGGGAACTCTCGAAGAGGGAATAGCAGGCAACATTGCAAGGAGAGATGACTATAATGGAACGAATGGGACCTATCAGAATGGGAAGGCCGAAGCATCTCCCGTTTAAATTCTTGGGTTTCGTGAACTGAAATTTCGAGGAACGATATAATTACAAGTGGACAGACAGATGGAAGGAATTGATAGTCAAAGTCAAGAAATATATCAGCAATATTGATGGACGCGCTTGACCATGCTACGTGGATAATATTTATGAAAATTTCTAGGAACTGCATGCACAGGATCAAGTATAAGCGAAGTGATCGTTCTAGAGTTGGAAATCAACTTGATCGTCCAGACAAGTATGAAAAATCTGTGAATGGAATACTCCAACTTCCAGAATAGACTTTTTTTTTGCAAGCGAATGTCATCTCATCATCTACTCAGATCTAATTCCAAGTATCAACTAGATACACGGTCTTTGGATATATTATTTAATATCTTTTTAAGGTCATTCAGCAAGAGAAAGAAGAAATGTGAGGTGAATTCTCATGTGATCACGTGCCAAAGCAAGGGATCCGAAATTTTTATTCGTCCACCCATTAGCTACTTCAAACTCTCTCTTACTTGCTCGTCAACTCGAGGAAGCGCACCATGGGCGTTCTATCTGTGTTGTTACTCACGAGTTGATCAGCGGGTCTCTGCGCGCTTTATTCATTTCTTTTCATGTTCTTTTCACGTAACAACGTTTGGATTTGTCTTTTGTATTGAACGATGACCTCCCCGCAGCAATCTTCTGGCGCCGACCACGACCCTCCTTCTCCTATAGATGATTTTGCGCCCATCTTTTATGTCGGCCACCATGAATCGAAACGACCACTGCCTGTCACAGACTTTGTACTGCGTCAGGCACAAGATGTTGGAGTGCGTACCCCGCTCAGCCTTAAGGACAGCTGCTAATGGGCTTCAGTACGATATGCTCACGAGCCCCATTACGAGTCCCCATTTTCATTCAAGAGTCTTGACTTTGATGTCTACATATCTCTCCGAACTTTCCAATTCCCAGTGCTCCGACGATGCAGCGACGAAAAGCACCCCTCCTGCTCCGATAATCCCTCCACTCACTCCTGTGGACACGCCTTTGACACCCGGAGAAACCGTCTCTCAGTTGATCGCATATTCAAGCCCCTGGATAGACCTATGCTCTTCAGATCCTTTGATCTCCAACATATCTCGCCAGGTTCTGAACATCGAGATAGCCTACGCCTCGTTCTGTGGAGTTGGAAATATTATTATACCAGGCCCGAGGTCATACAGCAGCGGATCAACCACCAATGATGGTCTCATACAGTATGCTCGTGCCATTCAGGAAGCGCTTACCATTTGCAGTTACATTCAAATAGCCATCCATATCCCAATGTACGGAAACGAAGAAGTTAAGGACATAACAGGCGACCTTCGACCGTTTGCCAGAGGTCATAATTCGTTGGCGAGAGTCAAGGCGAGTAAGGAGATTGACTTGTTTGAGACTTGGGATGCGTGGAATTTGATTAGGACTGTATGTAAATACAATTCGAGACTTTCAGTAGGTAAGAAACCAATACAGTCCATTTTCTACATTTCGTGAAGGTATGAGGCGTGATTGATTTTAAATGCGAGAGCTGAGACCCTTCGGAGCATTTCCCATACCTCTGAAGGTACTAAACCCGCTCTATCATAGAGGATCTTCGTTCGAATAATTCGGCTAACTAATTTTATGCAGCTCTTGGGCTTCCTCGCCAGCTTCCGATTGAATCTTTGCAATCTCGCTGGTTCGCTGAACCTTTGCGACTACTCTCCTTCACACCTTCAACATTTTTGAAAAACAAAGGAGGTCATCCTGTTCTCAGCAAGAGCCTTCAAAGTTTGATAACTCGTTACATGCGCTTGAAGCAGGCTCCATGGCTATTGCTGTGTGATGTCGGGCCCATTCCTGGATTGGATGATCCTCTGCAACGAACGTCAACGGCAGATGGGTTCCCTTCGCCAACTGCTGTCGCTGATGCCTCGAGATCCGTGTCGCCCACCCCTGCCGAAGCAGCGGAGTTCTCTTCGAAAGAGTCTCACAAGCCAAAACCTAAACTCAAGGACCCTGCAGCCCATCTGATTTACATTCGATATCTTCAGAGAAATCAGCCCCTTAGGACAGCCATTGAAAGGTTTGGTTCAGGCTATCAGGACTATCTCCAAGCACCTCTCCAACCTCTAACCGACAACCTTGAGTCAGTCACTTATGAAGTCTTTGAGAAAGACCCCGTCAAATATGACTGGTACGAGCGGGCTATTGTCCAAGCTCTAGCTGACTGGTCCGGGCAACGCAAACCCACATCTAGTCTAAGTGGCGCAGTTGTGATTGCTGTTGCAGGATCTGGTCGAGGTCCATTGGTAACTCGAGCTCTTAGAGCAAGTGAAATGACAGGAGTTTCTGTTGAGGTCTGGGCAGTTGAGAAGAATCCCAACGCATACGTGCTGCTTCAACGACACAATGAAGAGGACTGGGGGCGTGCCGTCAATGTTGTGAAAAGCGATATGCGAGCCTGGAAAGGACCACTTCGTAGCACGGCTGGTCCAATCGGTCAAGCAATTACTACCACCGCTAGTGAGCCGGCATCACCGTATGGAAAAGTCGATATACTTGTCTCTGAGCTCCTTGGCTCATTTGCAGACAATGAACTTTCGCCAGAATGCTTGGATGGTGTGCAACATGTCCTCGCTCCACAATATGGTATCTCAATTCCGAGCTCGTACACGGCACACTTGACGCCAATCCTTGCACCGAGGTTGCATGCAGATATCTCACATCGCGCTATCACGGACTCTACAGCTACTGAAACGCCGTACGTTGTAATGTTGCATGCGATCGACTATCTAGCAACTTCAGTTCCTGATCACCCACGAATTCAAGAAGCTTGGGAGTTCATCCATCCCCTTCCAGCTTCCACGCTTGCGATAGCAGAAGCTAGACGAGGAGGCGGTGTTAGCGGTGGGGGCGGTGGCAGTATGTCCGGCGGCGATGGAGCGAATGAACATAACACCCGCTCAACGAGATTAAAGTTTGTATGTAAGGATAGAGGCGTTGTAAACGGACTTGCAGGATATTTTGAGGCGGTCCTTTATGACGGAGGTGAAGCAGGGAAGGTCGAGTTGAGCACGAGGCCGGATACCATTGATGCGAAGAGCAAGGACATGATTTCTTGGTTCCCAATATTCTTCCCTTTAAAGGCATGTTTTACCTCTGAGATCTTACGAGCACTTATGCTTACTTATGTCTTAGACTCCTCTTTACTTTCCTGATGATTCGGAACTGGAAGTCAGCATTTGGAGACAGACAGATGATAGGAAAGTTTGGTATGAGTGGCTCGTGGAGGCCTTCGTCATGGTTGGGCCAGACAAGAGGATGAGACTTGGAATGAGTGAGATGGGAAGCAGCAGAAAGGTGGGCTGCCTCATGTGAAATCCGTCACTTGAAGTCACAAAACTTGGACGCATAGTGGGTTATTCCTGCTGAGGACTGCCTTGGAGTGGTGGTGAATAGCTAGACCTCGGTATCAAAAATCTCTTGCGCTGATGTCTCTGCAAGTCGACGCTTGCTTCTAGAACTCCTTGCCCATTGATATAATAGTAACTTTTCGGGATCAGAATGCGCACCCATCGACTCCTCACTCTGATCCGCAAACTTCAATCGCAACATCTCGCAGGAAATTTTTTGCTTTGTTGCGCCCACCCCTGTAACCTCATCATCATCCCTCCATTTTCGTGTCTGAATTGCCGTTGTTTTGGTTTGCGCCTTGAATCCACAAGACATTATTGCATCTATAGAACGATCAGTATCCCGGCGTCTACATCATCATGACTCCAATCTCGCCAATATAATTCTTTAATGAAGAGCGTACCGTATCAGAACCTGGCCGAGAACACTGGTCATCTGTTGATCGATCCATTCCTCGGCGCCTGATAGCTGGATGTTCATGTAGCTGTCGATGCTCACGAGACGGCCTTTGTACTCGGTCTGACCCCATTTGAGACGAATGATAACTTCCTCGTTGACCCTAAAACAACCAAAAGTCAATGAGAATTCGCTCCCAGTACCATACACAAACGTGGAAACGTAGATGGTGGAATAGAAGGCCGTACAGATTTTGCAGCATCGGCCGCGGGTTGATGGGCATGAACTAAAGGCGTGTTAGTCTTTTCTCTGGCTCTTGCTAAAGAAGAAATCTGACAGCGCTCATGATTGCGGTCGAGGTCGCGTTCGCGTTCGCTCTGGGTTGGTGTTCGTGTTCGTGTTCGCTCTGGGTTGGCGTTCGTGTTCGTCGAGGTCGTCCTGTACCGCGGAGAAAATTTTGGCGAGTGCGCGAACACCAAAATCTACACCTCTTGACTTATATTTATAATAACATAAGTCAATTAAAAACACAAAAAAGATATATAAGACTTGCGAGATCTAATACGAGCTATAAGAATTTATAAAACTAAGAAAAGGGTAAATTTATTGGCAAGTAAATGCTAATTTTCTAGTATTGCTAGATGTGCCAAAAATCGGCCAGTTTTTTCTCCACAGTAGAGGTCGTCGCGGCGTAGCGTGGTTCAGCCGACAAGGCTGGAAGTGCTTTCAGGGCGAGGCTGAATCCAACTTCCAGAAAAAGAGAGCTTTGACCTGAAATTATTAGATAGTGCTCTCCGCAAGAAATATTCACTAAAAGATTAGACTTCTTTAATTATTTTTGAATCAGATTCACCCATTTTTACTGATATAAGGAACTCAAGCCCTGCTGAAACGATCGACTAATGAAGTCTCACAGCTAAGTGAAAACATATCTCATTATTATTCACTGAAAAGAAGCCTTTCTGAGCTTCAGTTCCGTCTGATCTCCCACTTGAAGTCCTTGATACTAACTTCCTCTCCAGCTTTCTCATCATAGTCAAACCATTCTCCCTCCGTAAGGTCAATAGCCACAAACTTACTGCCAGACTCGATGCCAGTCGCAAGCCATTCGCCCTGGAACTTGTCAGTTAAAGCACAGTATCAGGCGTGTAGAGTTTTCACTTCAGGCTTAAACTCGGTGAACTCAAGTCCTCGGCAGTCGAACTCAAGGATCTTCTGGCGAGTCGGTGGAGATGCTTGTTGATATGGGATCGGAGGGGCCTTTATGGTTGCAGATGACTCTCTCTAACAAAAATTGAGTATATATTGCCTATAAAATAGAACCCAGGTCGTCTTTCACCTTGCAGGATTTACACTTCCAGACAAAGTTAGCTTCTCCTCGACTACCGCTCATGTCGTTCGCCTCCTAGGCAAACGGTCAGTATGACGCTTTCCTCAACTCCGAGGGATACCATGCAACGTACAAAGCGACTGATGTTGACATAGTTTGGATGGACTTCTCGACAGGAACCGCACTGGACTTTGAAAGTATACCAGAAATTGTTCTCAGGCGTGTCATCCGGCCTCAGGTCCGTCACCCTTTTCGAATTAGCTTGGAAGTGAGAATCTCACACAGATTACTTGCCCAGTCAAGTCAGCGGTTAGAGTAAGAGTTAACATTTATGTAGACGCTGGAGGAGTTGATGTGGAGAAGTTGTGTGTTGGTTCGCGGGGTTGAGAGTCCCCTGTCGATAGACGGAGGTTAAAGCGGCAGGCTAAATGCAATCGTCTGATGCTTCCACCTTAAGCTCGAGATAACGACTACATACTTCCTTTCCACAACCACTCAACGAACGCAATCAGTAACACCGTCACACTTTCCAGGCAATCCCAATTTGAATTATTTCGTACGATCAAACATCCAGCATGCTGTGATAATGCAGGTTCTCTGGTCTCGTGCGCAGGCCAGGGCGTCTTGTCGTTGCGGGTCATGTCTTCATGCTACGATAGCTCGGCGAACTACAACTGCAGCCAGCAAACGCCGATTGAGATTTTCCGATGTATTCACAGCATGTTACTCGACAATATTGGCGACTGCCGCCTTCGCAGATGCTAAGGTTAAGGATGATAGAAGAAAGGAATGGGATCGGGTCATTGCAGAGGCCAAAGCCGGGATTCCGATAAACCAGGCGGAATATGTCGAAGGAGTACAGTTACACCCACTGCCAGACTCTCTAGGGCCGAGATTGTCCTCTGTTAGCATGTCATCGTTAGAACCTTATGAGAGCCTGTCCGAGGCACATAAAACGCAATCAACATGGGGCGGAAAAAGCTGGACTGTACCTCCACGAACCCAGGAGACATCATTGGAAAGCAAATTAAGGATATTAGATTCGCAACTGAAAGAGATTGCTCTGTCACCAGAAAATTTGACGGAGCAAGAAGCCGTTGGACCAACATTACAGGATATCGATCTTGACAACGAATGGGTAGAAACCCCGGATAGGGAGTTGCCGCCAAGGGAACCAAAAAGGAAAATGCATTTGGAGAAATTGGAGCAGATGGTTGCGAGCCTTGTTGATCGACTATTGCTCCAAACCAGTATATTTTCGGTTCAGAGTACTGCAGCCTGGGCCCGGAACGACATCCAGCGGGAGATGAACGACTTGGCACAACGAATACAGTCGCTGAAGGCAGGCTTCTCGCAATTTCCTGCTTATTGCTGGGAGGACGTCGACTCTGTTGAAGAGCAGCGTTGCGCGCTTCACCGGTCAATAATCACACTTTGCAATCGGACAACCGCAGACAAATCAAGTTTAGATCTCATGTTGGCAAAAATATGTTACAATTTGCTCATCTCCACTGCGCCGCCGAGTATCTCTACATACAACATATTATTGAGCGAGCTCAACCGACTAGGTCAACCACAATTGGCACAGATCGTTGTGGACTCTTTCCTCAATGAGAGTAGGTTCAAACCTAATAGGGAGACCTGTCGCCTCATTCTAGATCATTATCGCATCAAGAAGGATGCCAATGGTTTCAAAGTCACGACAAAGCAGATGGGCGGCCATCTCAAGGGTTTACGAATCAAAAGAAGGCATATCAATGACTTGTGGGTCCGTTCGATACAAGAGTGGGCTTTGACAAACAAAGTCATTCTACGGGAGTCTCATTTATACCAAAAAATGCCGCGAGGAACCGCCATATTTGACTCGCTCATTCGTGGTTCATTGGAAATGAAGGGCGTCAGGTGTGCAGTTCGATATATCCGTGCTGCTCTACGAGAAGGGTCTACGGTCACATCAGAGACACTTTGCACGGTCATCAAGGCTTGTCTCACTCAGCTGGACTTTGGAGCTGGTATCTCTTTGCTTCGAGCAATATTATCGTGGTCTGAGAGTGCCGATTTTTCTACAACATTTTACTCGAACGAAATGCGGCACCATCTATATAATCTCTTGAGTCTTTGCGGGATTAGCTCGTCTCCGAATTCGCAGCAAAGTTTGTCTCCTAGATTATCAGAGGATGTGCTGCAAAGGATGCTACGCCACATGCAGATCGAATCCATCGCAGATTCTGTTCAGCGATTTGCCAAACGGATCTCGTCCTTGGAAATGATGTTTTGCGTCCCTGAAAGTCAATCTTCGATGAGCCTGTCGCACAACAATAAAACTAGCTCAAAGCATGACAATGTCAAGCGAGCTCTCAGATTGCTATGGCAAATGGGTCGAGAGGACAGAAGACGTTTGGTTAGAAAGCCGAGAATGGCGGCTGCCGGACGATGGATCAGACTCCAGTCTCTGCAATCTATGTTAAACTTCCAGTCAACGCAAATCACGAAAAGACAAACTCAAATACTACCCATTATGTTTGCAAGGCTTTCGACCGAACGGAAGAATGAATATGTTAGATGCATAAGACTGTTAGAGCAGAGAGGTCAAATCATACGCCTGTCGGACAGACTGGATCTTCTCTCACGTCTTGTGCGGACGCAAAGTGCCTTGCCAATTCCGAAGGTGAAGTTGGAACTGCCTTCAAATCCGGAAATCCCTGGGACAGTCGGATCTCAGCCGGACACCATTCCGAAGGCAAGGACCGTTAAGACTCCAATGGCAAATGGCAAGTCACCACACTTATTGCTTCCAATATTTCCTGTTAGCAAACCTGAACTTCAAGCCGCCGCTGCATGATTGATGGGCCTATGAGGTCGGTATTGGCTATAGGGAGAATTCATACCTTGTATATAAAGGACATGCAGAATCCATCTTTAGGTGTTGAAAATGCCATGTATTGAGATTCTTGTAATGCATCGGCAGGCGTTGGAATTGGAAATCTTGGAAGTGGGTATGGACATAGAGGGTGGTTGCAGAAAGTCTCCTTGAATAAAGACTACAATAAATGAATTCATATGATGTTACAAGCGCAACTAAGTACATCGTATTTATTCTTATTATAATCGAGCCCATTACTGTTATTATTCTTCTCACAGATATATCAGCCTTGTGATAGCGCGTGAGAAGGAGAAAATAATGACAAGGTAACCACTCGATAAAGATTGTTGATATCATCTTTGATTTAGTACCAGATACTACGAGTTCTGTGATGAGGTGTCTCTTCTTGCCCCGCCACCTCCCGTTCCTTTATGGTATCATACAGAAAGAAATCAATCAAGATGGCGTTAACCTTCGCATCTGGATTATTTCTGAGAATCTCTCTACGAATCAACTCGACGCACCAAATGGAACAACCTAGAAGGCTAAATTAGTAAGAAGGATCCATGTATCTAAAGTCGGACGTACCCCTTAACTGAATTTCCCAGCTGTGGCCAGTTTCAATCAAATTCTTTTGACGAATCGCATTGTCAAGTAGCGGACTGTACCAGAGGCATCCCAATATGTTCAACATCTGGGGGACTCTATAATCAGCAAACATAGTGATCTTGTCAATATCGTTGAATTGCCCAAATGCTTCGCCATCAAAAGCAGCCCATAGATCTGCCACACAAATCTGTGCCCGTTTGAGAAACCGCACACTTTTGCGGTTCTCGAAACGGACGACATCATTGAAGCAGGGGAAATTATCGGCAAGGATGTTGACAAGGGCCGCAGCAGAATGATCAGCTTCCGCTATGCAGTTCGTGAAGCTGCATTGGTACTTCTGCAGGCAGCCATCAGTGATCAGAACTAAGAGTCGCAAACGAGATAGGTCACACCTCGTACAAGATCTGGCCTGCTTCTCTCAAGCAAGTCATTCTCTCCTGGAATAAAGGAATTTCTTCCTCAGTTGAGCTTCTGAACACATGCTTGAGGACCTCTTCCGTGAACTCATCTTCATTTTGCCAGAAATCCGAAGATGTGATTGGAATATCTGAAGTCAAACACTTGAATAAGCTTCAATTTCAGAATCAGTGGGCTTCCGTGAACTAACCCTCATCAAGCGCTCTCTGTAAAGAAGCAACCAAACTCCAGTAACCAGTCCATTTCTTCCCCTTGTACTCGATTGCAAATCGTTCATCATCATTTTTCTCTGACCAAAAAGAGAAATTTAACAAATCCATGGTAAAGATGAAAGCCACAGTACTATCATCTTTGGCCTTGGGATGCAGCTCATGTGATGACCATGTTTTCGTCGAATATTCTTTCTTCTGCATTTGGTCATAGATCATAGCTGCCGCAGCTTTTGTGGACTGGTAATCCAGGGCCACATCAATGGAGTTGTCATACACATACTCCGCTCCTTCCAGGACCTGAGTCTCTGGAATCTTGGGTGCTAGAGAAGCTTTCTGAAAGTGCTGGCGGAGGAAATCGAGAAGCTCTGGGTCTGCCTCATCATCGGACATGATGGCAAACTATAGATTGAGTGTCAATGTCCCAAGGGATGCGAAACATCTGTCTCGGCGAGGTTTTCAGGGGTGGTCCACCGCTGGCTGGCATCCAAAGTTGCTCGAGGTTCTCAGGTCTGATTCATCGTTGAAAATAAATTTAGACAAAAGATCAAACATCGGCCAACATTAAATTGAGTTCCTGGGAGATGTAAAAGTGAAGAAACAGGGGGTGACATAAAACTGCTGTCCGTGCAGTTCCGTGAGATCGTCTGGATAAGGAGGTTATCTCGCTTAGCACTTCGTCCAGTCGCGTCTCCAAACTTTTAGCCTCGCCAGGAACGCCTCGTACTGACATTCGGCGCAAGCAGTTTATCGCCTTTGCAAAGGGGACCTATTTCTCTACCTTCTACCTGACGATTGATGGATTTGGCGCGCCGCCCCCACTTAGATACGATGGCTTCAAGTAAGAAGCGCGACCATTTCAACACCCAATCGCTAGGCGTGCCGCTCAACACGATAGTGAAAGAGGTAAGAAAGTTGCACCCAACACAATCTTTGAGCATCGCCCTCCAACCAGTCTCAACTCGGAGCACGTCCAAAGCCCCAGAAACGAGTCAGTACTCTGTTGCGGAGCTTCTGCGATCCCCTTGAATGCCTCTTGGCCCATCCAGATGGCGTGCCACTCAGCCATCTGTTACGGCTCGTGAAATTAACATTCGAAGCTAACACTATCATCTAGGCACAAATTCTGATGGTTGGCGCAGGAGGAATTGGATGTGAACTGCTGAAGAACCTCGTACTTGCCGGCTTTGGTGAAATCCACATCGTGGACCTCGATACCATCGACCTCAGTAACCTAAACCGACAGTTCCTCTTCCGACACGAGCATATCAAGAAATCGAAGGCTCTAGTAGGTTATTTAGCTGTACAAGGTTGTTTTCAGCGCTGATATATGGGCTATAGGTGGCTAAAGAGGCAGCGCATAAGTTCAACCCGCGCGTGAAGCTCGAGGCTCACCATGCGAATATCAAGGACCCCCAGTTCAATGTAGACTGGTTCAAAGGCTTTACCATGGTTTTCAACGCTCTAGATAACCTGGATGCCCGAAGACATGTCAACAAGATGTGCTTAGCTGCAGATATCCCTCTGATTGAGAGTGGTACGACCGGTTTCAATGGACAGGTACAAGTCATCAAGAAAGGCGTCACCGCATGCTATGACTGCACGCCGAAGGAGACGCCGAAGACTTTCCCCGTATGTACGATCAGAAGCACACCGAGCCAGCCTATTCATTGTATCGTTTGGGCCAAGAGCTATTTATTGAGGTGCGTATATGCTTTCTCCTGTACCTTTTGAAGATATCAGTGCTGAAAACCTGAAAGTGAAATATTTGGAGCGAGCGAGGATGGATCACCTGAGCTGGACCATTCAGAAGATAGTGAGAATTGTATGTAGCCTTTGCACCTGCGCGAGGTCAGCATAAAACGCCGCCGCTGACTATTTCGCAGCTAGGGAAATTGAGAAGCTACGGCAGGAGGCGCAAGCATTGAAGCAAATTAAAGGGGCTATGGGCACAGAGCCCTTTCCCCAACTCCTCTTTGACAAAGTTTTCAAGGATGATGTCCTTCGGCTGCGATCAATGGAAGAAATGTGGAAAATCAGGCGTCCGCCGGAGCCTCTTGATTTCAGTTCGACAGCAAAGTCAACGAGCCAAGAAAATGTCGAGAAGACGCTGAAGGATGGTCAAAGAGTGTGGGATCTCCACGAGAATGTTTCAGTCTTCAGGGATAGGTATAGGACCTCCGTCTATTTCTTAGCGATGTGCACTGACAATTTGCAGTCTGGAACGATTGAGCAAGAGAATGGCTGAGATGAAGGTGGCATCAAGTCGAGATTCAGCAGAACCCATGATCACATTTGACAAGGACGATGAGGATACGTTGGATTTCGTCACTGCCAGTGCCAACCTGCGGTCAATCGTTTTCGGAATCGACACTAAATCTAGGTTTGATATCAAACAAATGGCTGGAAATATCATCCCAGCAATCGCGACAACCAATGCCATTGTGGCTGGTCTTTGTGTTCTTCAATCATACAAAGTTCTTCGGGGAGATTTCGCAAATGCGAAAGAAGTACGTAGCTGCCCTTTCCTCATACGTTGCCAATCTAACCTCAATCAAGGTCTTCCTGCAACCACAAGGCCCTCAGCGACTTCTAGCCTCGGATTCATTTCGTGAGCCAAACCCTGATTGCCCAGTATGCAGCGTAGCACAGACACGAGTCCTCGTGGACATGTCACGAGCCACGCTTGGTGATCTAGTCGAAGATTTCTTGCGGCTGGAGTTGGGCTATGGAGAGGAGATAGTAGTCAACCACGGTGATGATCTTCTGTATGACGTGGAGGAAACGGACAATCTAGCCAAAAAACTCAGTGACCTTGGTGCCTTTTCCATGTTCTTTGCTATATTACTCAGCTAACCACAGAATTTAGGTATCAAGGGCGACAGCTTTTTGACTATTATCGATGAAGATGACGACAATCCTCGAGTAAATCTTGTACTTAATGTCCAAGAATCGTATGTATCTTCCACCAGCATCGTGGTACAGCTGGTTAACACATAGCCAGAACTGCCTTGGAGGATAAGCCGATAAAGAGTCTCGACATTACTCCCAGGACGGCAACCGATGACACCGCTCCAGCCTCTGCTTCGCCCATCCCCAGGAGGAAGAAGTCGGTCGACAAATCCAATGGTCATACAAATGGAAATGGCATGTCCTCATCCACGGTCGTAGAGAATGGTACCAGCGGCAAAAAAAGAGCTGCTGCGGAGGCATTCGACGGCGAGACTCCTAACTCGAAGCGATCCAAGGTCGTCTCAAACGGTACTGATAATGACGTGATTATCTTGGATGATGACGGTGCGATACTCATTGACGATGACTGAGCATCCTTCCTTCTCTCACGACCTGTCTCATCCAAGTCGTTTATGGTCTCCTGAATGGGATAAATAGATCATATTGCGCTTAATCCACCATCAAGATTCAGCACGCAATTATTTGCATATTGATTCGTGGCCAAAAAGACGGCGGTGTCGGCAATCTCAGAAGCTTGTCCAAAACGTTTCAGGGGTATGGAGTTCAGGGCTTCGGATCTTGCTTCGGGAGTCATGGCTACACCTTGTACATTAGAATACATTTGGGTATCAACAGGCGGGAGGTTGGATCACAACCAAATAAATGGTCATCGAATGTAATTGTCAAAAATCAACGTACCTTCAGTCATATCCGTGTCGATATAGCCAGGCACAATCACATTGACTCGGACGTTTTTTTCACCAAGCTCTGCCGCAAGAGCTCGAGTCAGGCCTAGAAGAGATCAAAAATTTGATCCGTCCAGAGCTCAGGGACTCACCAATGACTCCAGCTTTGCTCGCAGCATAAGCAGCACTTCCTTTCCCGCCTTTCAAGCCAAGCAACGAGGCCACATTTATAATGCACCCTGTTCTCAAAATCAGCACAACTCACCAGAAATGCACCAAGCAAGAGAAAGCTGAACTCACCTCCTTTTAAAGCCATCATATTCTTTCCCACTGTCCGGCACGCCATCATCGTACCCAGTAAATTCGTCCTCACCACCTCTTCCAACAGACCCAGACTCGTGACGAAAAGAGGAGAGTAATGCGTAACTCCAGCCGTGTTGACAAGGATATCAACACTTTTCTACTTCCATTCATCAGCCTTCGTCCCGCCTCAACCCATTCCCTATCCTCTACTCTACCTAAACCTCTCGAATTCCCTCCACTTTTCCCCCCAAAAGTAGAAATCGAAAAAGAAAGAGAAAAACTCACCTCCCTCCTCAACTCCCCCCAAAAACCCCCATCCCCAACATCTCCAACCAAAACCCCATGCTCCTCTCCCTCTGCCCCTTCTACCTTTCTCAACTCCGCTCTCACTTTCTCCAATAAATCCTTATTCCTACCAATCAGCAAACATCTCGCACCCTCTCTTGCGAAGCGACGTGCAATCTCCGCGCCTATGCCTCGAGATGCTCCTGTGATGATGCAGCGTTTTCCTGCCAGGGGACTAGGTTGTTGTGTGTTGGTGGTGTTCCGGAGATGGGAGGAGAAATGAAAGGTTCTTTCTGGAGTGTGAGGAGTTAGGAGATACTTGTTAAGGGGCAGGGAACGGAGAGGTGGCATTCTGGGATATTTGGCATTTGAGGTGATGTGGTCCCGTGATTTCGATGGGTTGGGAGATGAATGGTTTGCGTTGTTTGCTTTTCAAGTCACGCGGACACCAATTTGTATATCGCGACACCATTAAAACCTATATAAAGGCTGCAACCTTGCGCGAATAAGCATTATATTTCCAACCTGTTCAAGCTCGACAGCCTAGGTAAGTACCTACTCGGTAAGGATTGTCGTTCTTGGGCTTATCACGTGCGAGACCTCGCTTTCCGGCGTTTCCGCAAACCTTCTCAATGGCTATATATTCAAACAATCAAAAACCTGTCATATACGACCAAAGACTGAGGGGAATTAGGCATCTAGTCCGCTCTATCATACACAAGGAAGGTAGCGTATGAATAAGCCATATGGATCAAAGAATATATTCATGCGCTACTCTCTTTATGGACAGCAGGGTTGCTAACTTGCCATGTTACTCCAAGGTCTCATACCCAAGCTGCTTCTGAATCTCCGTCCTTGTGCCGCCGAACCATCTGATCGACACTAGTCCGCTGACTCTCTCCATCAGCGCTTTCTTCCAAAACCAGCTCATAACGCAATTCTGGCTTTTCGTCGAACACATATTGCAACCTCGTGCTCACAAAGAGCCTCTGCCAACCGTTTCCACCGCTGACCCCAGTTGCATATGCTCTATCGATCCGTGCCAAACTTCTATAAAAAATGGAGAAACCCAACGTGGCGTATACAAGTCCTCCGAGTAGGTCGATTCGCCAATGATGTCGCAGGCTATAGAAGAATGAAGAGTTAGTAATTGCAAAGACAAGAAGGGATCGGAGATGTGCTTCAGAGATAGTTCAGACTAGGAATATTTTAGCTTCCCGGTAACTTACTACATTGTTGAAAACCATTGCCACAGCACGTAGAATCCAAGTATGAATGCTCCTTTTCGAGAATATCTCCCGATGAAGAAGAAGCAGCAGCAGCTGAACGCTCCGTGAAGGGAAGGAAATGCGCCGAAGACCAAAGGCGATGCTTTGAAGGCGTTCTGATATATGTGGGTATGGAGGACAACGTCAACTCGCACAAGGCCTGCTGCGGAGCCTGGCATGCTATAGTTCCCGGGTGGTAGGGGGTAACCGTATTGATCTCCATACCACGGCGCGGCCGTGGGAAATATGAGATGAGTGAGAATTCCTAAACAGTTCTGCATTCCAAAGGACCATGCATATATAGATACCACGCCGGGAGCTGCAAAAAGCCAGAGCCAGAACGCTGCGAGGAAAGGAGAGATGAAGTGGATAACGCCATAGGAAAGCCATGTCTATGAGGATTGTCAGTTAATAAAGTTTGTAGTTCCGATAAGTCCCAAACATACAAAGACATCAAGACCTGCACAAAGCGAATGCGTACCAGCATAGAGAACATTGAGCAGAAATGGTGGGAGGGTCGCAAGGATCGAAAGCTTTGGTTTTCTTGTAAGGGCAAACATCCACAAGTATCCGCACAGTGAGATGCCACACTGAATTAAGATGCCCAAAACTGTGGCATCGAAGATCTGATGGTCGACCTGCTCGAGGTAACTGACGTGTATTCGTGGCCGGACGGAGTCATCGATCCTAAAGGCTTGGAGTGATGTCAGCCTCGAAACTCGTACAGTACATTTGCAGAGAGAAGGCCTAAAAATGCACTATTCGACCACTCCTTTCGAGTCTGACGAGCTGAATGCGTAGAAGAGGTTGACATCTTAGCAAGATAGCAATAAACCACGGCCAATCACAGAATCGTCCTACACGTAAATTTCCGAGGTATCCGGTAAGCAAAGTAGCGTCCCATACCATTCTTGAACGTTGTAATCCATATGAGAATCCAGACAATATTAACGAGGATATGTCTTAAAAGACCAAAAAACGAATGTCTACAAAGTCAAGATTAGATTGCGGTGCGAAAAAAAAACCGTTTGAACATTGGTCGTAGATGTGGCGACATACCTATTGAGCAATGTTCTATAGATGTGGAGGCAATCGCGTCCAGCGATGCTGAGAATGTCCAGCATCGCTAAAGGAGTTCTTGAAAAAGTAGAAAGGAAGAACAAAACCATATGGGAGAGAAAGAGTACAGTGAAATTAAACATAAAACAAAAGCGTGCCTTCCAAGGTACGACTGCCTTGGTGGGCTAGGCGCGTGAGTCCCTCTCTCGCGGAGGACAGAGAAAGCGGCACTCATTTTTCAGATTTCAGTGTTCCAACTTGTTGTGGGAAAATGAAAACTAGTGCCGCTTTTTCTGTCCACAACGAGCCTGTCCATCAGGAAGCTACGCATAGTGGACCACAATCCCAGTGGAGAAGTGCCGCTTTGCCTTACCTCATCAACGTGCTTGTGTAGCGCTGGTGCGCTGGTGCGCTTGTGCAAGGTACGTATATGTGCTGGGTCATAACATGGAGAGCTGGAAGCTGCGGCTCGGGCATGAGAGGTTCCTGAAATAATGTCTCGAGTCTGCTCAACAGCTTATGTGGACCTTGCAAGGAACTATCGTACTTTCCCCTAATCGCTGGAACGAGATTGGTACGGAGGTAAACTACTGGAGAACGGCCTCAAATAATCAGCCCAACATATATGGACAAACCCTATCAGAAGATCAAGTCGTATGCGGCTCGGCCTAGACATTAGGTAAAACAGCCACCTTCGTTGTGGACGGAAAAAGCGGCGCTGACTTTAATTATCCTACACCAACTTGGGCCCTGAAATCCGGAACAACGAGTGCCGCTTTTTCTGGCCTTCAAGAGCCACAACACACCAGAGTACAGTCTTGCAAACTCAAATCTGCATCACAACTACGAGTAATCAATGTTCTCTCGCCCAAGGTGAAATGCGGATTACTCCCTGCGCAGCACAAGTCCCTTGGACCATGCCTTCATGCAGACAGGAGCCAACTTTTCAATGGCAGGACGTCATCTCTTAGGTTGGATGAAACTTCTCATCGCTCCGGGTCCGATGTCCTTCTGGGATCCAGAATATTTCTCTCTCCGAAGCTCACCAGTGAATCGTGGGGCTTCCAGGCACGAACACTACACACGGTGGTTTGACAGGTCGCAACAAATTTTCAAAGGTGAGATTGCGGAAGTAGGCATGAGGTTGATTCTGTGTGAAGCCCACAAATTCAGTTCCACCATGCAGTGACATTCCGCCACACGTGCTCGTGCTGGACGACCTGGCGAAAGTCGGGTCGCTTGGGAAAATCGCGTATCCCTCACACATCAATCAATCGCGCTCCTCCAACGGGCAGACACTCCGGGGCAACACAAACGACCATGGCGACCTCGAGCCAGAACCAAGGCTTGAGCAAGTACGTGACGCTCGTCTCCAGTGATGGTTTTGAGTTCGTGGTCCTTCGAGAAGCTGCGTGCATCAGCAAAGCCATCAAGAAAATGTTAGATGGTGAGTACAGCTCCCGCCAAAGTCGCGACACAAGAAGCTAATGCTATCTAAACGCAGGGAACTACTTGGAATCGAAACATGCTAGATGTACATTTGAAGAGATCAAGTATGTAGTTCCAAATTTTCTTTTTTCGACCACTCTTCCTACGAATCTATCATCGCGGCACCAACAGAAAGCTTGAGAAATAGGAATGGAAGATGGAGAGGGAGAGAGCTTGTCAATGATTACATCAAAGTCCTCGCGAACAGACCCTCTTTCTCGTCCGCGAGCAAAGTAGTGACGCTGGATGACGCCATTCTATACACTTGATCTGAGGCCTGCTTCTTCCTTCTCCTAGTTCAGCAAAATATCTACCTCTGGCATTGCGGAGACACTTCGAGGATGCAAAGAGAGCAGCAGTGATGATTTCCAACATGATAAAGGTCGTCTAATAGACTATGTCATCTGGACTCTTAGAGATCGTGGTATTGCGTGAGGATAACAGCACCAGCTGCTTTCCTCGATGCTGGGTCAACTCCTCTCTTTCCTTTCTGCGGAAAAAGTTCAATGATGCAAAGGAAAGCTGCGGTGATGACTTCCAAAATGATGGAGTCCGAAGAGGCTATTGTTACCGAAATGGATGCTGGTCTGCATGCGGATTAAAGCCTCCCGAGGAGCATTTTCACCACATATTTCGTTCCCAGCGACGGATTTTTGTACCGTTAACATTATGACCCACTAACCTTACTATGCAATAGTGGTATCGTCCTAGAGAAGGTTGCTGAGTACTTCTACTACAACTACAAAAATCGGAATCGAGAAGATGTACCGGACATGGAGATCCCACCTGAACTTTGCTTGGAACTACTAATGGCGGCGGATTACTTAGACAGTGAGTCCGAGGCTCGTCTTGAACAATCTGCTCATCCACTAATGGTTGATATCTAGCATGAGAAACGAATCAATGGCATACAACGGCGTTAATGGAGGACATATGGGTTGCTAAGGCTGGCTGTGAGGGCGCATCAATCTACTTCGACGTATTGTACAATGGAAAGACATGGGCTCGATCCCCGAATTCGCTATGAATGCTTTCGTACGAAAATTACGCACCCTCGCCGTGATTAGAAAAGCGGCGTTCATTTCATTATCCCACAACAAGTTGGAACAGTGAAATCTAGAATAATGAGTGCCGGTTTTTCTGTTCTTCGCGAGAAATGACACCCCCCCCCCCCATCTGAGCATATGCGTTCTTCCTCTCTTCCATGGGTTGAATGTCTATAGATGATGGCAGAACTATCATCCCTCTTATTCAGCCCATCTCTATACTTCCAATGAACGCGGGCTTTATTCCAGAGGAGACATCTCCTTTGACTTAAGCCTATCCGAGCCAATGATCGAAGAAGTCTTCGACATTAAAGATTAGTCCTATCTAATATCGTTACTTAAAACTCCCGGTCGCTAGTATATCCCACTGGAGCCCCGGACTTCCAGTTTCTTCTTGAATGTCCAGAAAACGAATTTAGACAATCAAGAATATAAAATGTTTTTAGCACTAATAGATAAAATGTTGCCAAGGAGTCCGGGTTCAAATACCCTGGATCATATTCTCAATCGATTTGGAAATATTGGCATGTGTACTGCCTTCCAGCCCATTCTAGAATTATTTCTGGGTCCATTATTGTCGAGTTGAAGATCAGACGAAAGGTCTGAGGTTTCATTCGCGCGCGAAGTTTTGACACATCTGTCAGCCCGTGCCTGGATGATTCTCATGAGTAGCCGCATTACTCCACGATTTATCTTTTATGCGATATCTTATAAGTTCATCCGGATACCCCATTTCTCTCTGATCATTACTACTTTCTTTAACCCTGGTCGATCCTTTAACTTTTATATAAATATTGAACAGTTCTTCCTCACTCTTTTCCAGATATCCAGATATCATCGCCATCGGACTAGCGACATCCGTTCTCGATCCACCCTTCGCAATCATAAGGTTGTATACCTCCATCACAGTCCTTTCCTTACTAGCTTCGGCTCAAGCTTCCGTGCTAATCACAACAATATCGCAACTGTTCTCGCCAGCGCAACGTCCCAAAGTTCTCTAACCATCCCGGCGGATGCTATGGCCGCAATCGCCAAACTGGGGACTGGAGGAGTCAATGCCACGACTCTCAGTGCCCGCTGACACCGCGGCGCTGGGCAAGCCAATAAAAATGCCAGCAAAGCAGGCCTAGGTGTGGGTACGGGATCGGCAGGAAACATTGCATTGTGAATTCGACCTTCTACAATGTACGGATGAGAAATTAGCAAAGGCTTACTGTTACAAAAAAAATTTTTACCACACATGCTTGTGAAAATGCTGGACAGCAAATTGCTCTAGTCACTGCAGGGACCGCAGCAAGTGATGCAGATATCAATCTCTTGATATCAAATGTTGGGGGCTTGAATGTAAATACCAAAGCTGCAGGGCTCACAAGAAAGAGGGCGATTGAGTTCATGGCATAGAGATATGACATAGCAATCATAAATATGTTTGCTGATTTTAGATGTGCTGAAAATGTGAGACGACTCTTAGAGCTTGGGGCTTGGACATTCTTGCTTTCTGATTGTCCTGAAAGACCCTGGAACACCATGACATATTATTGACATTAGATTTAATGCCTAAACTTCTATTGCGTACACGACTATTCTGCAGCAAGTGGCGGTTTGCCCAATCAGGAAAAGCCATTTCAAGACCCCCACTCCAGGGCAAGAGCAGTCCTTGAGCCACGGCCAACTTGAGCACATAAACGAAACCTTCATAGATTGATAAGGATCTCTTGCCCATCTCCTTTCTCTGGAATCTTGCTTTCTCTTACTTGACGAAACCGAATTTTCTCCCGGAAATTCGCCACCTGCGTTCTCCCTCGCTCCCTCACTCCTTCACTCGACGATTCCATCAGTTGTTCAAGATGGGGCAACATTATAAAGAGATCGCGGAGATAGCTCTCAAGCGTCGAGAAGCAGCGATACCAAAAGAGTACCTGCTTCCTGAAGCCGCACTCACCAACCTCCCGCGAAATCTCACGACCGTTCCCAAGACCTCGGGACATTTCACAACAGCCGAGCTAGAGATTATCGAGACCAACGCAGAAGACATTCTGCTCAACATAAGAGACAAGAAATGGACATCTCTCGAAGTCACGAAGGCCTTTTGCAAATCCGCTGTTGTCGCTCAACAATTAGTATGCCATTGTCATTGATGTATCCTTACGTGACGGAGTTGTCCTGACATCAAGTAGACGAATTGCTTAACGGAGATCCTTTTCCCAGAGGCTCTCGCTCGTGCCAAATTCCTCGATGAGCATCTTGAGAAGACGGGCCAGGTTGTTGGTCCTCTTCATGGTCTGCCGATTTCCCTGAAAGACTGCATGATTACACCACCTCATCCTTCATCTATCGGAATGGCTTGCTATGCTAATGAGGCCACCAAGCCAGACGAGGAGACTGTTCTTGTTGGAATTCTCGCAAAATTAGGTGCAGTGTTTTACGTTAAGACTACCACGCCGACCGCCATGATGATGATGGAGACCATCAGCAATGTTTGGGGCGAGACGAATGGGGCGTACCATAGTGGTACAAGCTCAGGAGGCAGCAGTGGAGGCGAGGGAGTCCTTTTAGCGATGCGAGGAAGTCCTTTGGGAATCGGGACGGATA
>Ga0302325_10006658_pt1 | contig 25864 bp, 24 predicted proteins | sample Palsa_T0_2_FD_201948 | JGI IMG/M metagenome (GOLD analysis project Ga0302325, IMG submission 201948) | Peat permafrost microbial communities from Stordalen Mire near Abisko, Sweden - Palsa_T0_2 | ecosystem: Environmental > Terrestrial > Soil > Palsa > Peat permafrost | place: Sweden: Abisko... | reverse complement strand
GCTCGACCGGCTCGTGGCCCGCGCGCAGGCCGCCGGCGCGGTCCGCGACGACATCTCGGCGATCGACGTCGTGATCATGATCAAGGGCGTCTGCGAGTCGGCTCGTCAGTTTCAGCACCTTGGTGAGGAGATCACCGCGCGCCAGCTTGACCTGATGTGTTCGGCGATCAGCACCGCGGGCAGCGGCCCGAAGCTTCGCGGTCGGCCGCCGACGGCCGAGGACTTCGAGCAGGCGATGACCTGCACGGCCGCGGCCGCCGCGGCCGCCGCGCTGGCCGCCTCCGCGTCGGCCTGACACGCCGAGCGCCGTCCTGACGTTGTTTCGTCCGGCGTCCGCCACAGCGGGGAACGTTCTGCACCGAGACGGTGCAAAAAGCGCCCGTGCGCACCCCGGCCCCGTTATGCCGGCCCGAACTCCTCACGGCTGAGCTTGGCCACAGAGCCGTCGTCGCCGAGCTCGAAGATCGTCGGCGTCGTCACGACCCCGCCGCGCACGCCGGCCCGGAAGTCCCGCTTGACGCGGTCGCGCACGCCGTCGCAGCGGCGATCGCGATCGAAGCGCTCAAGCTCCAGCCCGAGACGCCGCCCCCGCTCCCACAGGTGCGGGTCCTCCAGCCGCGCCGGGTCGGCGAACAGCGCGTCGTGCATCTCCCAGAAGCGACCCTGCAGGGCGGCGGCCTCCGCGGCGCACGCGGCCGGCCAGGCGCGCGGATGACTTGACCTGACCGGGAAGTGGCGGAACACGACCCGGTCAGCCGGGAGCGCCCGGAGGCGCATGTCCAGCACCGCGCAGAACGGGCATTCGAAATCGGCGTAGACGATCAGAGTGCGGCCGCCGCCGGGACCGCGGACGTGGTCCTCGCCCGACACCGCCGGGATCGGAGCCGAGCCGAGGTCGCTCATCGCCGTCCGCCCGGAGGCGGACACCGCTAGGCCGCCAGCGCGTCGAAGATCAGGTTGGCGCCGGGCAGGTCGCCGGGCGAGTCGGCCTGATAGCTCCAGCGCACGACCTTGTCGGGCCCGACGATCACCAGCGCCCGCTGGGGGAAGCCACCCGGGTGATAGACGCCGAACGTGCGGCAGACCTCGCCCTTGGGCTCGAAGTCCGAGAGCTGCTCGATCGAGACGCCGAGCTTGGCGGCGAACGCGGTCTGCGACCAGGTCGCGTCGCACGAGACGCCATATAGCGTCGCTCCCTGCGCCGAAAAGTCGTCCAGCACGTCCTCGTAGAGGTTCAGCTGGTCGGTGCAGACCGGGCTGAACGCAAACGGGTAGAAGACCAGCACCGTGGTCTTACCCTCCAGGTCGGCCGCGGTGAAGTCCGAGTCATCGCCGCGCTTGAGCGTGAACTCGGGAACGGCGCTGCCGGCTGCGATCATCGCCGCAGGCCGAGCTCGCCGATCAGCGAGCGGTAGCGCTCCAGATCGGTGCGCTGCAGATAGTCGAGAAAGCGACGGCGACGGCCGACCAGCATCAGCAGACCACGACGGGAGTGGTGGTCCTTGCGGTGGCTGCGCAGGTGATCGGTGAGCTGGTTGATGCGCTCGGTCAGCAGCGCGACCTGGACCTCGGTCCGGCCGGTGTCCTCGGTACCTTTGCCGAACTGGGTGACCAGCTCCTGCTTGCGTTCCTGGGTCAGTGGCATGCGGCCGGTGAGGCTAGCAGCTTGCCACCTGTTCACCGGGCGCAGATCGCCCGGGCGCGCTCAACGTCGAGCTGCATCTGGGCCACCAGTTCGTCCACGGAATCAAAGCGCCGCTCGCCGCGCAGCCGGGCGAGGAAGTCGAGTCGGAGCGTTCGGCCGTAGAGGTCGACGTCGGCGTCGATCAGATGAGCCTCGACGAGCACGCTGAGCCCCTCCCCGAAGGTCGGGCGCACGCCGATCGAGACGGCCGCCGGGGCGCCGTCGGCCAGCGCGGCGTAGATCCCGAACCCCGGGCAGACGAGCTGGTCGCCGGGGACGAGATTGGCGGTCGGGAAGCCGAGCGTGCGACCGCGCTCGTCGCCGTGCACGACCGTGCCGCGCAGCTGGAACGGCGCCCCGAGGAAGCGAGCGGCGTGCTGGACCTCGCCGGCGGCGACCAGCGCCCGGATGTGGGTCGAGGAGACGATCTCCCCGTCGGCTTCGACGAGCGTCACGACGCGGGTCTGGAACCGCGGGTCGTCGGCGAGCAGGTCGGGCCGGCCCGTGGCGCCGTGACCGAAACGGAAGTTCTCACCGACCGAGACGCGCTGCGCGTCAAGCGCCCCGATCAGCACGTGGTCGATGAAGTCGCGGGCGCTCTGCAGTGCGAAGACGTCGTCAAACGGGATCACGACCAGCTCGGAGACGCCCAGACTGGCGACCAGCTCAGCCTTCACTTCGAGGCTGGTCAGCAACTTGGGCGCGCGCTCGGGATGGGTCACCGCGAGCGGGTGGGGCTCGAACGTCAGCACGGTGTCGGCCCCCGCGATCACCGCCCGGTGGCCGAGGTGGACGCCGTCGAACTCGCCGACCGCGAGCGTGCGCGGACGCGGGCGAGCGTCGGAGAGCAGGTTGATCTCCATCGGGCCGTAGGGTATTGGGGGGCCGGACGCGGAGGAGAACCGCTTGTTGCGCACCGGCGTCGCGTCGTACGCCTGAGCCGCCAACGCCCCGGGCCGCCGAGCTCAGCCGCGCAGCCCGACGGCGATGCGCAGCGTGGCCCCCGTCGGGTCGCGCTGCGCCAGCCCAACCAGCCCGTCGGGATCGACCAGCCTGACCGTCTCGACGTCGCCCCGCGGGGGGTCCTGGACCGCCAGCTCATCCAGCGCCAGCGCCTGCCCGTGGGCGGCCCGGCGGCCCTGGTCTGAGTCGAGCGTGACCTCAGGCAGGAACGCCAGCGCTCGCATCAGCGGGATCGGTCGTTGCGCGCCGGCGTCCGCAACGTCGAATCCACCGATCCGGGTGCGGCGCAGCGCCTCGCAGTAGGCGTCGCCGAGCTCGGCGATCAACGTTCGTACGTAGGTTCCCGACGAGCATTCGATCACGAACCTGCGCCGGTCGCCATCGCGCGCGAGCTGCTCGAAGCGGGACACGTTGACCTGCCGGGGCTCGAGCTCGACCCTCCCCCCCGCCCGCGCGATCGCGTACGCGCGCCGGCCGTCGACCTTGACCGCCGAGTACTGCGGCGGGCGCTGCATGATCGGGCCGGTCGGGAGCTCGAGCTCGCCATCGGGGACCCGGCCGGTGATCACGATCTCCCCGTCGGGATCGCCGGTATCGGACACCGCACCGAACCGCGCGACCGCCTCGTAGGTCTTCGGCAGCGCCATCAGGAAGCGCTGCACGCGCGTGGCTCGACCGACCAGCACGAGCAGCAGCCCGGTCGCGAACGGATCAAGTGTGCCGGCGTGGCCGACCTTGGTCCGGCGCGGCAGCGAGCGGCGGATCGAGGCGACGACGTCGTGCGAGGTGATGCCGGCGGGCTTGTCGCACGCCAACACGTAGTCGCCGGCCGGCAGGATCGTGGTCGGCTCGGCGGCCACGAAGTTCGCGTTCAGGCCGGAGCCGGCGCGCCTTGCTGCGCCGCGAGCTGCTCACGCTGGAACGCCACCAGCTCGTCGTGCGACAGCGCCGTGGAGAAGCCGGCCGCCTGGCGGTGACCGCCGCCGCCCTGTGCTCGGGCGATCGCCGACACGTCGATCCGGCCCGAGCCCGACCGCAACGAGACCTTTCGCTCCCCGTCTGAGCCGCCGCCGATCCGGTCTCGCACGAGTGCCGCGACCTCGGTCCCCTCGACCGCGCGGAGGTGGTCGATCAGCCCCTCGGAGTAGCTCTCCTCGGCGTGCGAGGCGTTGAAGTCGGAGACGGTCAGCGCGCTCATCGTCAGCCGCCCGTCGTCGTAGCGCTCGACGTTGGACAGGCCGCGCGCCAGCAGCGCCAGCTTGCCGTAGGGCACGTCCTCGTAGACGCGGCGGTAGAGGTCGTGGACGTCGATCCCGGCATCAATCAGGTCGGCGGCCATCAGGTGCGCGCGGCGGCCGGTGTTCTCGTACATGAACCGGCCGGTGTCGGTCATCAGCCCCACGTACAGCGCCTCGGCGACCGTCCGCGTCGGCGTCACGCCGAGCGCGTGCATCAGCACCCAGATGATCTCGGCAGTGCACGAGGCGCTGTCATCGACGAGGTTGACGGTCCCGAACCGGGTGTTGTCGTGATGGTGGTCGATGTTGAGGATGCGGACGCCCGGGGCGCCGAACTCGTGAGCGGGGTTGCGGGCGAGGTTGCCGCAGTCCAGGAACACGATCGTGCGATCACGGAAGTCGGCGGGCGGCTCGCAGATCAGGTGGGCAAGCGTGAAGAACTCGTACTCCTGCGGCAACGGCAGATCACGGCTGTCGATGTAGATCTCGCAGTGCTTGCCGATCGCCGTCAGGATCCCCTGCATCGCGATCAGCGAGCCGAGCGCGTCGCCGTCAGGGTTCTCGTGGGTGACGACGATCGGGCGCTGCGCCGCGCGCAGCTCGACCAGTGCCTGCTCGAAGCCGGGCGCCACCGGCTCGTCGAGCTGCACGACGTGAACGCCGTTATCGCTCATCGCCGTCGTCTGGTCGGTGTCCAGGTCGATCATCGGCTACGTCGTTCGCCGCGGCCGGTCGGACCCCTTGCGCGCTGGACGGATCGTCGGTGCTCCCCAGCTCGTTCACCAGCGAGCTGATCCGCATCCCGTGATCGACGGAGTCGTCGTAATGAAAGCTCAGCGATGGCGTGTGCTTGAGCGTCAGCTCGTCCGCCACGCGCCGTTGCAGGTAGCCGTGGGCGGACTGAAGCCCCTGCATCGACTCCGCTCGTTCGGGCTCTGAGCCGAGCACGCTGACATACACCTGGGCGTGCCGAAGGTCGGGGCTGGTCTTGACACCGGTCACGGTCACGAACCCTACTCGGGGATCCTTCAGGTCCGTGGCGATCGTCTCCGCGAGCACCGCTCGCATGGCCACGTCGACGCGCCGCATCCGTCCGGTGCGCATCCTGCCTGAGCCTCGGCGCCGCGGCGATGAGCTCATCCGCGCAGATCCTCCACCGACGCCACCAGCCGCTGCACGCTGGCGCCGTCGGGGCATCGCGCCAGCACCCATCGCTCAATCTCGTCGGCGGCCGTGTCGAGCTGGCGGACGGTGCCGGCGGTCAGGGCCGCGGTCAGCGTCGCGCGCTGCCACAGGTCCTGGTGCGCGGTCTCGGAGACGGCGACGTGCATGCGCGTCTGCAGCTGTGCCTTGATCGAGGACAGCTGCTTGCGCTTGGCCTTCAGCGATTCCGCGTCGGGGAAATGCAGATCGATCACCAGCACCGCGACGAAGCCGTCGCCGGACATCAGCCGTGGACGGATTCGGATCAGGCGAGCTCGCGCTCGACCTGACGCGTGGTGTACGTCTCGAGCACGTCGCCTTCCTTGATGTCGGCGTAGTCACGCAGCACGATCCCGCACTCGAAGCTGGTCGCGACCTCGCGGACGTCCTCGTTGAAGCGACGGAGGCTGGCGATCTCGCCGTCCCAGATGACCGTGCCGTCGCGCACCAGGCGGACCTTGGAACCGCGCGTGATCGTTCCGTCGGTCACGTAGGAGCCGGCGATCGTGCCGACCCGTGAGGCGCGGAAGATCTGGCGCACCTCGGCTGAGCCGAGCGCCTCCTCGACCTCCTCGGGCGCGAGCATGCCCTGCATCGCCAGCCGCAGCTCGTCGATCGCGCGGTAGATCACCGAGTAGCCGCGGATCTCGACGCCCTCGCGGGCGGCAACCGCGCGCGCGTCTCCGACCGGACGGACGTTGAACGCCAGGATGATCGCCTGCGAGGCGGCCGCCAGCATCACGTCTGACTCGGTCACGCCGCCGACCGCGCGCCGGATCACGTTGACCGACACCTCGTCCTGCGGCAGCTTGGCGATCTCGTCCTCGATCGCCTCCAGCGAGCCGGCGACGTCGGCCTTGACCAGCAGGTTGAGCTCCTGCAGGTCCGAGCCGAAGATGTTGTCGAGCGTCACCGTCGCCTTGCCGCTGCGCACGCGCGCCAGCGACTCGGCCTTCAGACGCGTGGCCCGTTCGCCCGCCAGCTGGCGGGCCCGGCGCTCGTGATCGACCGCGTGGACGTGCTCGCCGGCCTCCGGGACGCCGTCGAAGCCGAGCACCTCGACCGGCTGGCCGGGCAGCGCCGCCGAGATCCGATTGCCGAGGTGGTCGTGCATCGCGCGCACGCGGCCCCAGGCCGCACCCGCGACGAGCGCGTCGCCGACCTCAAGCGTGCCCCGGCTGACGAGGATCGTGACGACCGGCCCGCGGCCCGGATCGAGCTTTGACTCGATCACCGTGCCCGATGCGGGCGCGTCGGGGTTGGCCTTGAGGTCCTCGACCTCGGACATCAGGATGATCGTCTCCAGCAGGTCATCGAGGCCCTCACGGGTCTTGGCCGAGACGTTGACGAACTCGGTGTCGCCGCCCCACTCCACCGGCTGCAGTCCGAGCTGGGTCATCTCGGTGCGCACGCGATCGGGCTGCGCGCCCTCCTTGTCGATCTTGTTGACGGCGACCAGCACCGACACGCCGGCCTCCTTGGCGTGGTCGACGGCCTCCTGAGTCTGCGGCTTGACGCCGTCGTCGGCCGCGACCACGATCACCGCCAGATCGGTCACCTTCGCGCCGCGGGCGCGCATCGCCGTGAACGCCTCGTGACCCGGGGTGTCCAGGAACGTGACCATGTGGCCGTCGTGGGCAACCTGGTAGGCGCCGATGTGCTGGGTGATCCCGCCCGCCTCGCCGGCCGCCACCTGCGTCTCGCGGATCGCGTCCAGCAGCGACGTCTTGCCGTGGTCGACGTGGCCCATGATCGTGACCACCGGCGCACGCACGACGAGATCCTCGTCGGCGTCGTCGAACACGGGATCGGAGACCTCCTCGTCCTCGGCATGGACGATCTCGATCTCCTTGCCGAGCTCGACCGCCAGCAGTTCGATCGTCTCGTCGGTCAGCGTCTGGGTGAGCGTGCGCATCTCGCCCAGCGCCATCAGCTTCTTGATGATCTCCGAGGTCGAGACGTTCAGGTACTCGGCGACGTCCTTGACGGTCGAGCCCGAGTTGATCTGGACCGACGCCGGGTTCTCGTTCAGCGGACGCGAGGGACGCGATTCGGCTTCTTCGTCATAGACGCCACGACGTCGGCGACCGCGCCGCTGGCGGCGCGGCGGCTGGTTCGACGGGCCGCCGGGGCCACCCGCGCGGCGCGAAGCCTGGGAGTCGATCACGACCCGGCGACGACCGCCGGCGTTGCCGGGGGCCCGCTCGCCCTGCAGCGAGTCGCGAGTCGGACGGCTCTTCTGCTCGCCCTGTGTCGGTGCAGCAGTCGCGTCGGCGCCGGCCGACGCCTGAGAACCGGAGGTCTCCGCGGCGGACTCGGTCTGCCGAGCGGCGTTCGCGGCCGCGGCCTGCTGGCGCTGGGCGGCCTCTGCCTTGGCTGCGGCCTCGGCGGCAGCGCGGTCGGCGGCTGCTCGTTCCGCGGCGGCGCGCTCCTCGGCGGCCTTCTGCGCGGCGGCGCGCTCGGCGGCGGCAGCGCGTGCCGCGGCGGCGGCCTGTTGCTTCTGAGCCTGGACCGAGAGCCTTCCGCCGCCTGCCTTGCCGGCCGCCTGCTCGGCGGCTCGGCGTGGGTCGACGGGGACTGACCGCCGCGCGGAGTCCGCGCGATTGCCGGCCGCGGGAACGCTCACCGCCGGCTGCTGGGCCGGCTGGACCCGCGCAGGCGGCGCCGGCTTGCGCGCCGCAGGTGGCCGTGGGGCTGGGCCGCCGGAACCCGAATCGATCCGGACGCGCCGCAGCGTGGTTGGCGCCGCGGTCCGGGTCGCCGGCGCGCTGGCGCTGGCGTCCCCGTTGGACAGCACGCGGCTCGCCAGCTGCTCATCCACCGAGGACGACGCAGCCGTGACCTCGACGCCGGCGGCCTTGAGCTTGGCGAGGACCTCCTTGGTGGGGATCCCGCGCTCCTTGGCGATCTCGTGCACTCGCTTGTTCACAGGCAATCCAGTCTAGGAGGCGTGCTATGCGGCCTGGTCGGTGTCTTGATGGGCGAGCGCCTGATGGGCATCGATGCCGCAGTAGCGCGAGCCCGGCAGCGCCGCATTGGGGCAGCGGCGGCCGTTGGAGAGGATCGCGGCGCAGCGGCCACCGGTGTCGGTCTCGTCGACCCCGCTCTCCTCTTCCTCGCGCGCGAACTCGGTCTCGGAGCGGATGTCGATCCGCCAGCCGGTCAGCCGCGCGGCCAGCCGCGCGTTCTGGCCCTCGCGGCCGATCGCCAGCGAGAGCTGGTCGTCGGGCACGATCACCGTCGCCTGCTTGCCGGCGTCGTCGACCAGCACCTCGCGCACGCGGGCGGGAGACAGCGCCTTGGCCACGAACCGGGCGGGCTCGTCGTTGTAGGGGATGATGTCGATCTTCTCGCCGCGCAGCTCGGAGACGACCATCCGCACCCGGGAGCCGCGCGGGCCGACGCAGGCGCCGACCGGGTCGACCCCGTCGACATGCGAGACGACGGCGATCTTGGACCGATAGCCGGGCTCACGGGCCACGCCCGTGATCTCGACCAGACCATCGGCGATCTCCGGCACCTCCAGCTCGAACAGGGACTTGATCAGCTCCGGGTCACGGCGACTGACGATGATGCTCGGCCCCTTGGTCGAGTTCGACACGTCCTTGATCACTGCCTTGATCCGCTGCGAGTGGTCGTAGCGCTCACCGTCGACCTGCTCTGACTTGGGCAGCAGCGCCTCAACCCGGTCGCGGAGCTGAACCAGCGTGTAGCGCGAGTCGGACTGCTGCACGATCCCGGTGATCAGCTCGCCGACGCGATCGCGGAACTCCTCGAACATCATGTCGCGCTCGGCCTCACGGATCCGCTGCAGGATCACCTGCTTGGCGGTCTGGGCGGCGATCCGGCCGAAGTCGTCGGGCGTGACGTCCTCCACCTCGATCTGGTCCTCGTACTCCTTGAGCTTCTCCATGTCGATCTCGGGTTCGGGCGCGTCGCGCATCTCGCCGGTCTCCGGATCGACCGTCGGCTGCTCGTCGCTGGCGGCGATCAGCAGCTGCTCTTCGAGCTCCGGCGGGATCTTCAGCTCCCAGACGATGAAGTCACCTGAGTCGCGGTCCATCTGGACCTTGGCGTACGGAGCCGAGCCGGGCGTCTTCTTGTACGCCGACAGCAGCGCGTCCTCGAGCGCCTCCATCAGCTTCTCGTGGGAGATGTTCTTCTCTGCTGCGAGGCCACGGACGGCCTCGACGATCTCTTTGCTCATTTCGTTGCTCAGTCTCCAGGTATGAGGTTGGAGCGGGCGATCTGCTCGTAGGGGATCGTGACCAGCCCGTCCGCGGCGGCGAGCGTCACATCGGAGTCGCTCGCGCCCACCAGCTCACCGGTCAGCTGCCGGTGCGCGGCCCGGGTATCCGGCTCGACGGCGTTGCGTAGGCGGACGCGGGCGCGCCGGCCCAGGAAGCGGCTGAAATGCTGAGGCTTGGTCAGCGGGCGGTCCCGGCCGGGCGAGGAGACCTCCAGCGAATAGCGTTCGCGGTAGTCGCTGAGGTGACCCGTCACCCGCTCGCAGAGCGCGAGCGTCACGCCGTCCGGGTGGTCGATGAACAGGCGGAGAATCGCATGGGTGGGTGGGCCCAATACTTCAGCGAGCAGCACCTCGACCTCGGGCTCGAGGCCGGACAATCTGGCTTCGATCTCGGTCTGTTGTGCACTCACGGTCTCCTCCGTCATATGTCAATAAAAAAAGCGGGCGTGCGCCCACTTTCGGTACTAATGCCGGGCCACACCCACCACGCCCGGCCGGAAAGCTGTCAGCTCAGGTTAGCACCGACGGTGCCCGCGCCGGCCCCGTCGAGCGGCTGAACAACCCGCGATCTCAAAGCGCAACCCTGAAGTCGCGGTCGACCCCTTCGGCGAAGTGACTACAGGCCCCGAGTCCGGGCCGCAGCGGCCCGTGCGCGGTCACGATAGAGCCGGTAGTCGCCGCGATCGGGCTGCAGGCAGGCAGCCAGCGTGAGCGGCTTGCGGGCGTCGGCGTGACGGCCCAGCAGCTGCAGGCAACGGCCCAGGCAGAACAGCGCGAAGTCGTTGGTCGGGGCCCGGTCCACGACGGCCTGGAACTCGGTCGCGGCCGGCTCGTAGCGCTGGCTGTGAAACAGGGCGCGCCCGAGCGCCTCGCGGACCGAGGTCTTGTCGGGCGCGAGCTCGGCGGCTCGGCTCAGCGGCACGACCGCGGCGTGGTGGTGGCCGGCTGCAAGCAGCTCGGTCCCGCGCTGAAACAGGTCATACACGTCGTCCATGTGCCTCGACGTGAGTTTAGGCCCGCCGGCTGCCGGCCCGCAGGTCATCGAAGGACGGCGAATCGACCCCGGATATGGGGGTGCATTCGCCACACCTCGCGCCCGTCGGTTCAGCAGATCCATCCACGCTCAGCTGCCGCTCACGCCGGAGCGATGATCGGGGCGCAGCCGCGGCGGCAGCGAGCGCAGCGCCCGCACCCGACCCAGCGGTCCGAGCCCGAGCCCCAGCTCACGCCGCAGGGCGCGACGCTGGGCCCGATCGGGCTCGGTCGACCGCCCACCGTAGCGTGAGAGTCGCAGCGCCCGGATGTAGGCGGCGACCTCCGGCGTAGATCGGTAGCGGTCCTCGAGCGCCGCCAGCGTCACCCCGTCGTGCAGCGGCCGGCCGGTGCGCTCATGCGCGCGCTCCAGCTCGGCGATCAGCTGCTCGGTCGAGCCCGCCGGGCGCGTCAGCACCCACCCCCACCAGGCCAGCAGGCACAAGGCGAGCAGCGCGGCCGCACCCGCGACGAACAGCCAGCCGCTCGGGCCGGCGGCGCCGTGACGGTGGCCCGGGGCGGTTCCGTGCGTCGCCCCGGGCAGGCCCGCGTCGTCGCGCGGCGTCCCCGCGTTCTTGCGCGGCACGTTGGGCACCAGCCGCCCCGTCGCGGTCGACCCCTTGATGCCGCCGCGGGCCGGAGCGCTGGTCGGGGTTGGATCGAAGGTGACCCAGCCATAGGTCGGGAACCAGACCTCGTCCCAGGCGTGGGCGTCGGTGTCGGCGACCTGCCACGTGTCGGTCTGGCTGTCCTGGTGGCCCGACGTGAAGCCGGTCGCGACCCGTGCGGGGACGCCGCCCATCCGCAGCAGCAGCGCCATCGCCCCCGAGAACTGCTGGCAGTAGCCGTGCTTGGACGCAAACAAAAACGACTCGAGCGGATACTCGGCGGGGGGCGGCGACTGGTCGTAGCGAAAGCCGTTGGCGGTACTCAGGTAGGCCATCACCTTGCGGACGAAGTCCAGCTCGTTGGGTGACTCCGATGCCAGGCGCCGAGCCAGCTGGTAGGCCTTGCCGTACGGCGAGTGCTGCACGTACACGGGGGGTCCCGGGCCGGCGTCGGCCACAACCCGGGTCGTCGCCGCGGGCTGGTGAAAGTGCGGAAACTCAACCGTCGCGCTGCGCGTCGGGATCGAGATCGTCAGGTAGCCGCTCAGCGCCGACCATGGATACGGCTGCGCGGTGGCGGCCTGCAGCTCGGGGCCAGTCGGCGTCGGGACGTAGGCGCGCATCCGGTAGGTGACGCCCGGGCCGAGGACCCGATCAGCGGCGACCGTGCCGGTGCCGGTGACGGTGTGCGACCCGCCGGGCACGCGTGACTCAAGCGTCGACTGCCCGGCTCCGATCACGTTGGTCGTCTGCATCCCCTGAACCGTCACCCGGATCGTCTCTGAGTACTCGCGAAGCGTCGCGAGCGACGGCGACGGCAGCGGTGGTGCCTGCCGGCCAAAGCCGGTGACGGCGGTGCCGGGCAGCACCGCCGGCGGTCCCTGCACCCACGCGATGCCGTTGAAGTCATTCAGGTTCTCGGCTTTCCAGTAGTGGCCGGTCTTGGCGCGGACGCTCAGCACCTCGCTGCCCTTCTGGGGCCAGCGCAGCGGGCCATAGGTCTGGTTCCACTCAAACGCGGCGAGATGCCGGACGCTGGTCGCCCCGGTCCACTTCTGATAGTCGAACCATGGCTTGCCGCCGTCGATCACCGGCGCCAGCGAGACCCCGAGAAGCCCGGCCAGCGCCAGCAGCGCGAGTGCGGCCCGCCCGCCGTCGAAGCGGAGCCGCTCGCCCCAGACGAAGAACGCGACCAGCGCGAACAGGAGCAGTCCTTCGAGCATGGGCGTCTTCGGGTGCACGAGCGTCGAGGGCACCACGGCCAGCGCGATCAGCGGGAGCGCCGCGGTCGCTCGTCTGGCGTCGGAGATGCGCCGCGGCGCGAACGCCAGCACGGCGCCGGCATCCAGCAGCAGCACCGCGGCGCCGAGCATGATCACCAGCGTCACGCGGTGGTCGAAGCCGTCGTAGGGCACGAGGATGTTCCCCAGCCCGGTGAGACCGTGGCCGATCTGGCGAGCCGTGACGGCGATCTTCAGGTACCAGACCAGATGCCAGCGCAGCCCCGCGGCCGGGAACGCCGCCACCACCAGGCCGAGGCTGACCAGGGCGGCGATCGTCCGCGACGCGTAGATCGGCAGCCGTGCCAGCAGCCGTCGCAGCAGCGGCAGCCCCCCGGCGAGCCCGATCGCCAGCGCGGCCAGACCGATCAGGCGCAGGCTCGGTGGCACCGCCAGCAGTCGCGACCAACGTTCGACGCCGTACAGCGAGAGCGCCGTGAAGCCCGCCAGCCTGATCCACGGGCGTCCCTGCACGTCGGTGCGGGAGGCGGCGTGCCGCGTCGCCCGTCCGGCCGCGCGCCCGGCGACGGGCGCCGAGGCCGAGCTCACGGCGTCACCACCCTCGCGGTCGGCCGTTCGCGCTCGGAGCCGACCCCGAGCGCGAAGCCGCGGCAGCCCGCGACCTCGAGCGTCGGTCGCATCCGGCCGCGGACGCCGCGCGGGCGGCCCTGCACGACCTCGGCCTCGGGCACGACCAGCACCGCCGCGCCGGCACCGCCGGATGTGAGTGCCGCGGCGAGCCGGTCTGACGGGGTCGGCGTCACATAGATCATCGGGCCCGAGCGACCGCGCGGACCGCCGACGACCAGCTTGCCGCCGGCGGTCCGCGGCGTCACGAGCGCCAGCCGCCGGTAGACGGCCGGCCAGCGTTTGAGCTCTGAGTCGATCGCCGTCGGGCGCTGGTCGCCGGGCAGCAGCAGCCCGCAGCCGCCGGCCCGGCCGAGGTCCAGCGCCAGTGAGGCGGCCGCACGGACGGCGGCGTCGAGCAGGTCCTCGGACGCACCCGCCAGCCGCGAGTCCAGCACGATCAGCGGTCGGTTGTCGCCGTCGGCGCGCAGCCGACGCTCGATCAGCCCCGCTCCGCGCGCGACCGCCGGCCAGTGGATCCGGCTGGCCGGGGTCCCGACCCGGTAGGGGCGCAGGCCGTCGAGGTCGACCGCGGCCATCATCTCCGACGCCTGATCGCCATCGACGCTGTCAAACCGCAACGCGCGCTCGCCGCTGCGCCACCTGACCCGCTCGATCCGCGGCAGCACCAGGATCCGTTGCGGGGCGACAGCGCTGCGGGCATCGACGCGGGCCAGCTCGAGCGGGTCAGAGACCTGCAGCCACGGCTCGGTCAGCAGTTGCTCGCCGCGGCGCGGGAAGCGCGCAACGACGTCGACCGTCGCACTGCGCCCGCCGCGGATCGGCGACAGCGGTCCCGACAGCGCGAACCGTGACTGCGTGACCGGGTCGATCACCTCCGCGCCGGGAAGCCCGAGGACGCTGCGGTGGACCTCGATCTTGGCCTGCAACGCCTGGTCCTCGACGATCTGATGGGCGGCCAGCACCCGGGTCGCCGAGGCGCCGCGAGCGGCGCACCACACCCATGCGGGCGCGATCGCGCCGATCGCCACCAGCGCGACCGCCGGCACGAACAGCGGCTTGGCGTCGAACGCCAGTGACATCACCAGCAGGCCGCAGCCGCACGCGGCGACCGCGGCGGCGCGCCGGGCCGCGAGTGTCGTGCCGGACCGCTGCCCGGTCCGGCGCGCGGCGCTCCCCCGCACCGGTGTCACGGCACCGCTACCCCGCTCACAGCGCCCGCACCGCTCCCAGCGCGTCGACGACTACCTCAAAGGCGCCCGAGCGCGGCGTTTCGGGCGACAGCATCAGCCGGTGGGCGAGCACCGGCTCCGCCAGCGCCTGCACGTCGTCGGGCAACGCGTGGTCGCGGCCGGCCATCATCGCGTGCGCCTTCGCCGCGCGCAGCAGCATCAGCCCGGCGCGCGGACTGGCCCCCAGGTCGACGCGGGGATCCTCGCGCGTGTGCCACAGCAGCCGCACGATGTAGTCGCGCAACGGCTCGCTGGCGCGAACGCGCGCGGCGGCGTCCTGGGCGGCGAGCACCTCGGCGGCGGTCGCGACCGGGCGCAGCGCCAGCACGCGGTCGCCGGCCTCGTGGGCCGCCAGCATGTCGGCCTCGGCCGTGCGTTCCGGGTAGCCGAGCGAGATCCGCACCATGAACCGGTCCAGCTGCGCCTCGGGCAGCGGGTAGGTCCCTTCGTACTCGACCGGGTTCTGGGTCGCCAGTACCAGGAACGGGCGAGCCAGCTCGTGCGTCACCACGTCGACGGTGACGCGCCGCTCCTGCATGCACTCCAGCAGCCCCGACTGGGTCTTGGGCGAGGCCCGGTTGATCTCGTCGACGAGCACCACGTTGGCGAACACCGGTCCCGGGCGGAACTCGAAACGCCCGTTGCGCTGGTCGTAGACGTTGGTGCCGACGACATCGGCCGGCAGCAGATCGGCGGTGCCCTGGATCCGGGCGAACTGGCAGTCGATCGACCGCGACAGCGCCCGGGCCAGGGCGGTCTTGCCGACGCCCGGGTAATCCTCCACGAGCACGTGGCCCTCGGCCAGCAGCGCGACGATCAGGTGGGTCAGCGTTTGGGTTCTGACCTCGACGGCCTGGCTGATGTTCGCCGCCAGCGCGCGCGCTGTCGCGGCGAACGCATCAAACTCCTGGGGTGCGATTGGGGCCGGCTCCGGCGACACTGTCCTCTCTCCCTCCGTCGGACAACAGCTTGTCGATTCGGGCAATGATGCGCTCCGCGATCGCATCCTTGCCGGCCCGCTGAAGCGCTTCATCCCCATCGGCGGTCACGATCGTCACCTCGTTCTCGGTGCTGTCGAAGCCGATCCCGGCCCGAGACACGTCGTTGACGACGATCGCGTCCAGCCGCTTGCGCGTCAGCTTCGCGCGACCGTACGCGAGCGCGCCGTCGCCGGTCTCGGCGGCGAACCCGACCAGCACCTGGCCCGGACGCCGGCGCGCCGACAGCGTCTGGAGCACGTCGGTCGTCGGCTCGAGTTCGAGTACCGGCGGGGTGGGTGGGTTCTGAGTCTTCTTGAGCTTCTCTGCCGCCGGCGCGCGGGGGCGGAAATCGGCGACGGCCGCCGCCATCAGCAGCACGTCGGCGGCGTCGAAGCGGGCCTGGCAGGCGTCCAGCAGCTGTGCGGCGGTCTGCACCGCGACGAGCCGCACCCCGGGCGGCGCGGGCAGCGTGACGTTGGCGGCGACGACGGTCACGTCGGCGCCGCGGCGGGCGGCCGCGGCGGCCAGCGCCAGGCCCATGCGCCCCGACGAGCGGTTGCCGACGAAGCGAACGGGGTCGATCGGCTCACGGGTGCCGCCGGCGGTGACCAGCACCCTGACCCCGTTCCAGCCGGCCTGCGTCGGCGTCAGCAGCCGTTGGCAGGCGGCGAGCAGCTGCTCGGGCTCAGACATCCGCCCGGCGCCGTATTCGCCGTGCGAGGCGAGCTCGCCCGTCTCGGGCCCGATCGTCTCGGTCCCGCGTGCGCGCAGGAGCGTGAGGTTCTCCTGGGTCGCCGGATGCGCGTACATCCGGTCGTTCATCGCGGGCGCAACCAGCACCGGACAGCTGGCCGCAAGCGCTGCCGTCGTCACCAGGTTGTCGGCCAGGCCATGCGCAAGCTTGGCGATCGTGTTGGCGCTGGCCGGGGCGATCAGGTACAGGTCGGCGCGCTGCGCGAGCGCCAGATGGGTGATCGGCGCCCGGTCGCCGACCGGCTCGCCCGGATAGGCGCCGCGCAGCGGGTCGTCCTCGAACTCGCCGCAGAGCACCGGCGCGCCGGTGATCGAAGCGAACGTCTGGGTCCCGACGAATCTACGGCTGTTGGGCGTCTGGATCACGCGGACGGCGTGGCCCGCGCCGATCAGCAGCCGCGCGGTCTGCACGGTCTTATAGGCGGCGATCCCGCCGCTGACGCCGATCAGGACCCGCGCCATGGCTGTGCCCGCGGCCGACGTGCCCTTTGCGTTAGCGGTAGTGGTACTTGAGCTTGCCCTGAGCGACTTCCTCGAGGGCGATCGTCAGGTAGTTCTTGGAGCGAGTCTCGACCATCGGCGGCGGGAACTCATCGAACGTGCCCTCGCCGAGGTTGTGGTAGTAGGAGTTGATCTGGCGCGCGCGCTTGGCGGCCACGAGCACGCTGGCGTAGTCGGAGTCGACGTGTTCCAGCAGCTTGTCGATGCGGGGAGAGATCAAGGGGTTGGTTGCTTTCGGTCGTAGGGACGCGGGCCGACGCGCTAGATCGACCCCAGCGAGGTTAGCGATCGCGCCCTGTGCGCTGGGTTAGCTCACTTCCAGCGACCCGCCGACCAGCGCGATCAGCTCATCGGTGGCCCGCGCCAGGTCGTCGTTGACGATCACATGCTCGAACTCGTCCTGCGCGGCGAGCTCGTCTCTCGCCGTCTGCAGGCGCCGCGTGATCTGCTGCTCTGAATCGGTCCCGCGGCCGGTCAGCCGCGCGCGCAACGCCCGCTCGTCGGGCGGCGCGATGAACACCGCGACCGCGTCAGGCATCGCCTCGCGCACCTGGCGTGCTCCCTGCACCTCGATCTCCAGCACGACCGCCGCGCCCGTCTCCAGGCCCCGCTCGAGCTCGGAGCGCAGCGTGCCGTAGCGGCGTCCGGAGTAGTCGGCGTGCTCGGCGAACTCGCCGGCGGCGACGCGGCGCTCGAACTCGGCGGGGGCGAGAAAGTGGTAGTCGACGCCGTCGCGCTCACCGGGACGCGGATCGCGGGTGGTCGCCGAGATCGCGAGCACCAGCTCCGGCACCCGTGCGCGCAGCGCGCGGATCAGCGTGCCCTTGCCGACCCCCGAAGGTCCAGTGATCACGATCACGCGCGACATCGTGGCCGGCCGCCGGTGGCGCGGACTGCGTCGCCGCGTCAGCGACGGCGCATCAGCGCGACCAGCTCGGCGCGCTGGCGCTCGGACAACCCGCCGAGCGTCTTACTCGGCGAGATTCGGCACTGCCCCAAAATCTTGTTAACCTTGACCCGACCGTACTTGGGGACCGCCAGCAGCAGATCGAATACCTTCGCGCTCTGCAGATACTCCGGCGGCGCGAGCAGCAGGTCATGGATCTGCTGGCGTCCGGCCTTGAGGTCACGTTTCAGCTGCGCGCGCCGGCTGCGGACATCGTTGGCGCGCTGCAGTGCCTCCATGCGCTGGGTCAAGGAACGCTCGGGCGCGGCGACTGGTTTCGGGAACGGCTCACTGACCGGCGGCATGGGCGGCGACTATACATCCTGGACCGGGCCGATCAAGGCAAAAGCCCGCAATTTGGCTCGACCTCGACTCGAGCTTGAGCATTGTCGAGCCTCCGTCGAATGATAGTTCTCGTTTGCAGGGGCTTTTGCGGGTGGTCGACGGCGGCGCCGGTGACATATCACCGTCAACCCCGCGCCGAGACTGGCGGACGGTGAATTGGCGACGGCGACCGGCGAGCCCGGCGCCGGTGGGACTGCTCAGTGCATGGCCGGGATCGCGAACGCGTCGAGCTCGGACGCGATCCGCGCCCCCGCGAGCGGGTCTCGGAAGCTCTCGGTGCCGACCGCGACGACGGTCGCCCCGACCGCCAGCAGCTCGGCGGCGTCGCGCCCGGTCTGGACGCCGCCCATCGCCACGACCGGGATCCCGACCTCGCAGCAGACCGAGTGCGTCTGGGCCAGCGCGATCGCCCGGACCGCCGGTCCCGACACGCCTCCGGTCCCGCCGCCCAACCACGGGCGTCCGGTTCCGGGGGCCAGCGCCATCCCCCGCAGCGTGTTGATCAGCGAGACGGCATCGGCGCCCGCGTCCTGCGCGGCGCGGGCGACCGCCGGCACGTCGGTGGCGTTTGGCGTGAGCTTGACGATCATCGGCTTGTCGGTCAGCGGTCTGACGACGTCCAGCAGCGCCGACACCTCGGCCGGGTCAGATCCGATCAGGGTTCCGGTTTCGACGTTCGGGCAGGAGACGTTGAGCTCCAGCGCCGACACTTCGGGCCGCTCCGAGAATCCGCGGACCAGCTGCGCGAGCTCGGCGTGGGTAAAGCCCATCACGTTGACGATCAGCGGGACCGGCAGCTGCGCCAGCTCGGGCAGGTCGTGCTCCAGATATCCCTCAAGGCCCCGGTTGGGGAGTCCGATCGAGTTCATCAGACCGGCCGGCAGTTCCCACAGCCGCGGCGGCGGGTTGCCCTGGCGCGGTGCCACCGTCACCGTTTTCGAGACGAAGGCGGAGAACGGGAAGCGGCGCAACAGCTCGTCGCCGAAGGCGCGGCGGGCCGCGATCGCGTCGAATGTCCCCGAGGCGTTGACGATCGGGTGCGCCAGCTCGATCCCGCAGAAGTGCACCGCGGCGTCGCTCAATGTGTCGCTCCGGGGGCGAGCGCCGACTGCAGGCGCGCCGCGTCGAGCACCGGGCCGTCGACGCAGAGTCGGAGGTAGCCGTCGTGGGTCGGCACGACGCATCCGAAGCAGGCGCCGTACCCGCACGCCATCCCGGACTCGAGCGCGAGCTGCGCGGGGATGTCGTTGACGGCGCACAGCTCCCGGACCGCCTCGAGCATCGCGGGCGGGCCACAGGCGTAGACCTCGAGATGATCGTCATCGCGCAGACGCGCGGCCAGTAGCTCGGTCACGAGCCCGTGATGCCCGGCCGAGCCGTCATCGGTGGCGATCTGCGCATCGTGCAGCAGCGCCGCACCGCACGCGTGCTCGGCGTCGCGGAAACCGATCAGCGCCGGCGCGCCCATCAGCTGGTCCTGCCAGATCGCCAGCGGCGCGATCCCGACCCCGCCGCCGACCAGCAGCGGCGCCCGGCCGTGGCGCGGCGGGGCAAAGCCGATCCCGAGCGGCCCGAGCAGCGACAGCTCATCGCCCGCGTACAGCTCGCACAACCGCTTGGTGCCGGGGCCGACATCGTCGAGCAGGAAATGCAGCTCAGCGCTGCCGGGGGGCGCCCGCAACACCGAGAACGCGCGCGGCACGAACGGCCGCTGCGACGCACCCCCACCCCACCGGGTGACCGCGGCCAGCATGTAGAACTGGCCCGCTTGGGGCCGCGGGCCGAGCTGATCGGCGCAGCGCAGCACGTGGTAGGCGCCGTGGCGCTCGTGCGCGACGATCGGGACCGCCCGGGCGCCGAACGGCGCCTGGACCCGGTCGGCGCTCGCCGCGGACGTCGGCTGAACGGTGCCGGTCACGCTGCCGGGGTCGCCGCTGCACGCGGCTCGGGGTCGTGCCGACGCGAGCTGCGGTGCAGCTCCTGGAGCGAGATCACGTCCGGCGCGCCGCGGCGCGCCGCGATGATCCCGCGCGCGGCCGCGCTCGCCCCGGAGATCGTCGTGATGCAGGGGATCCCACGGGTGACCGCGGCGGCGCGGATCTCGTAGCCGTCCGAGCGGGCGCCTGAGCCGGTGGGCGTGTTGATCACGAGGTCGACGTCGCCGCGCTCGATCCAGTCGACCACATGCGGTGAGCCGTCCTGGAGCTTGTTGATCCGGGTCGCCGGGATCCCCATCCGTTCCAGCGCCTGCGCGGTGCCGCGGGTGGCGATGATCCTGAACCCGAGGTCGTGCAGCATCGTCGCGATCCCGATCGCCGCCGCCTTGTCGCCGTCGGACACGGTCAGGAACACCGTTCCCGAGTCGGGCAGCTCGGCGCCGGCGGCGGCCTGAGCCTTGGCGAACGCGGTCGGGAAATCGAGCGCGATCCCCATCACCTCGCCGGTCGAGCGCATCTCGGGGCCGAGCAGCGAATCGGCGCCGGCGAACCGGCTGAACGGGAGCACGGCCTCCTTGACGCACACGTGGCCATCGCGACCGGCGCGTTCGCGGTCGGCGGGCGAGACCACCTCGGCCACCCGCTCGCCGAGCATGATCCGGCACGCGAGCTTGGCCAGCGGCAGCCCGATCGCCTTGGAGACGAACGGCACCGTCCGCGACGCGCGCGGATTGGCCTCGATCACGTACAGCCGGTCGTCGCCGCGGATCGCGAACTGCACGTTCAACAGCCCGACCACGCCCAGCGCGCGTGCGATCCCGGTCGTCTGCTCTCGGATCCGGGCCAGCATCTCCTCGCCGAGCGTGTGCGGTGGCAGCACGCAGGCCGAGTCGCCGGAGTGGATCCCGGCCTCCTCGACGTGCTGCATGATCCCGGCGATCCAGACGTCGTCGCCGTCGCACAGGGCGTCGACGTCGACCTCGATCGAGTTCTCCAGGAAGCGGTCGAGGTAGATCGTGCGGTGCTCGGCGCCGGCGGGGTATGCGGGACCGATGCCGACGCGGCGCAGGTAGTCCTCCAGCCCGGCGTGGTCATAGACGATCTCCATTGCGCGGCCGCCGAGCACGTAGCTGGGACGCACCAGCAGCGGGAAGCCGACGTTCGGCGCCTGGGCCAGCGCCTCCTGCGCGCTGGTCGCGGTCGCAAACGGCGGGGCGCTGTAGCCCAGCTCGCCCAGCAGTGCGCCAAACCGCGAGCGGTCTTCGGCGAGGTCGATCGCGTCGATGCTCGTGCCGAGCACGTTGACGCCGGCGGCGTGCAGGCCGGCCGCGAGCTTGAGCGGCGTCTGACCGCCGAACTGCACGACGACCCCCTCGGGCCGCTCGACTTCGCAGACCGCCAGCACGTCGTCGAGCGTCAGCGGCTCGAAGTAGAGCCGGTCCGAGGTGTCGTAGTCAGTCGAGACGGTCTCAGGGTTGCAGTTGACCATGACCGCGTCACGCCCGGACTCACGGACGGTCTGGGCGGCGTGCACGCAGCAGTAGTCGAACTCGATCCCCTGCCCGATCCGGTTGGGTCCTGAGCCGAGGATCACGACGCTCGGCGTCTCGCCCCGCTGGACCTCGTGCTCCGGCGCACCCGCGCCCCGCGTCGAAGGCCGCTCCCAGCCCGAGTAGAAGTACGGCGTCTGCGCGGCGAACTCCGCGGCGCAGGTGTCGACCGCCCGGTAGGTCCGCTGGCCGGCGAACGGCGCATCCGGATCGAGCGCCAGCTCCGAGAGCTCATGCAGGAACCACGGGTCGATCTCGGTACGCCGGTGCAGCTCGTCGACCGTGGCGCCGCGGCGCAGCGCCTCCAGCAGGTGGTCAAAGCGCTCGGCTCCCGGCAGCGCGGTCAGCGCCAGCAGCGCCGGGAGCTCGTCGGGATGGTGCGGGCGGGTGTCGAGCTCACGTGAGCGCAGCGCCTTGGCGAACGCCTGCTTGAAGGTGCGGCCGAGCGCCATCGCCTCGCCGACCGATTTCATATGCGTGGTCAGCCCGCCGTCGGCGCCCGGGAACTTCTCGAACGCGAATCGCGGCCACTTGACCACGCAGTAGTCGATCGCGGGCTCGAAGCTGGCCGGAGTCGCGCGCGTGATGTCGTTGGGGATCTCCTGCAGCGTGTAGCCGACCGCGAGCCGAGCGGCGATCTTCGCGATCGGGAAGCCCGTCGCCTTCGAGGCCAGCGCGCTCGAGCGCGACACTCGCGGGTTCATCTCGATCACGACGATCTCCTCGGTCGCCGCGTTGACCGCGAACTGGACGTTGGAGCCTCCGGTCTCGACGCCGACCGCCCGGATCACCGCGATCGCCTGGTCCCGGAGGCGCTGATACAGCCGGTCGGTGAGCGTCTGCTGCGGTGCCACGCAGACCGAGTCGCCGGTGTGGACGCCCATCGGGTCGAGGTTCTCGATCGAGCAGACGATCACGACGTTGTCGGTGTGGTCGCGCATCACCTCCAGCTCGAACTCGCCCCACCCCAGCACCGACTCCTCCAGCAGCACCTGCCCGATCGGCGAGGCGGCCAGCCCGCCGCCGACGATCCGTTCGATCTCGCCTTGAGTCCGCACGACGCCGCCGCCGGTCCCGCCGAGCGTGAACGCCGGGCGCACGATGAACGGGAGGGTGGGGTTCCCGTTCCTCAGCGCGGCGTAGGCGTCGTCGAGGCTGTGGGCGATCGTCGAGCGCGGCACCCGCAGGCCCGCCTCGGTCATCGTGTCGCGGAACCGCTCACGGTCCTCGGCGCGGTCGATCGCCTCGTAGTCGGCGCCGATCAACTCGACCCCGTAGCGCTGCAGCGTGCCGTTCTCGTGCAGCGCCTTGGCGAGGTTCAGCGCGGTCTGGCCGCCGAGCGTCGGCAGCAGCGCGTCGGGCCGCTCACGCTCGATCACCTGCGCGACCGGGCCCGGCAGCAGCGGCTCGATGTAGGTCGCCGAGGCGACCTCGGGGTCGGTCATGATCGTCGCGGGGTTGGAGTTGACGAGCACGACCTGGTAACCCTCGGCCTCCAGCACGCGACACGCCTGGGTGCCGGAGTAGTCGAACTCGGCGGCCTGGCCGATCACGATCGGGCCCGAGCCGAGCAGCAGGATCTTGTGGATGTCGTTTCGGCGTGGCATCGGCGGTGGCGTTCCTCAGCTCGCGGCCGCGGTCGCGGCGATCTCGGTGACGAAGCGGTCGAATAGGTGCAGCGCGTCGTTAGGGCCCGGCCCGGCCTCGGGGTGGTACTGGACGGTCGCGCCCTGCACGTCGCGGAGCACGAGCCCCTCGACGGTCCGGTCGTACAGGTTGATGTGGGTCAGCTCGGCGGCGCCGAAATCGGTCTCCCAGCGCACCGGCTCGTCGTCGTCGATCGTCCGGGCGCCGCCGGGGCCGAGCACGGCGAACCCGTGGTTCTGGCTGGTGATCTCGGTGATACCGGTGGTCAGGTCCTTGACCGGGTGATTGGCGCCGTGGTGGCCGAAGGCCAGCTTGTAGGTCTCCAGCCCGACCGCCCGGCACAACAGCTGGTGACCGAGGCAGATCCCGTACACCGGCAGGGTGCCGACGCACTCGCGAACGGTGTCGACGACGTATCCCAGCGCGGCCGGGTCGCCCGGCCCGTTGGCGAGGAACACCGCGTCGGGCCGGCCGGCGAGCAACTCGTGCGGGGAGTCGGTACACGGGTGCAGCTCGACGATCGCTCCGCGCGCGCGAAGGTTCTCGACGATCGAGCGCTTGACGCCGGTGTCGATCATCGCGATCCGGACCGTTCGCGGCGCGCCGCCGGTGGGCTGCAGCACGGATGTCTGGGCCGGGCTCACCTCACGGGCGAGGTCACGGCCGGTCATCGGCGGCTCGGCGTCGATCAGCGCGTTGGCCTGGCGCTCGGAGATCGAGGCCGGGAACACGCCGCCGCGCATCGCACCCCGGTCGCGGATGTGGCGGACCAGCGCGCGCGTGTCGAGATCGGTGATCGCCGGGATGCCGCAGTCGGTCAGCCAACTGCACCAGCCACCCTTGATTCGGCCCCGCCCACCCGCGTCCTCGCGATCGACCGCCGCGCGCATGATCGCCGCGCGCGCGTGGACCCGGTCTGACTCCATCGCCTCGGCCATCACCCCGTAGTTGCCGATCTGCGGATAGGTGAACGTGATCAGCTGACCGGCATAGCTGGGGTCGGTCATCGCCTCCTGGTAACCGGCCATCGAGGTCGTGAACACGATCTCGCCGACGGCGGGCTCATCGGCGCCGCAGGCGATCCCGTCAAACCGGGAGCCGTCGTCCAGCAGCACGTAGGCGGTGGCGTCGGCCTGCGCCATCAGCGGGCCGCCCGGTTGCGCGCGCCGGCCCTCCGCCCGCGGCCGCCGCCGTTGTCCTCGTCCTCGGAGGCGACCAGCATCGGCTGGCGGTGGGCGATCACGCCACCCGCGATCGTCAGCAGCACCCGTCCGTGCAGTCGCATCCCCGCAAACGAGGAGTTGGCCGACTTGCCGGCGTAGCCGGTCTGCCCGACCGTCCAGCTGGCCGCGGTGTCGATCAGGCAGACGTCGGCCGTCTCGCCCGGAGCGATCCGGGGAGTGTGGAGGCCGTACAGCGCTCCGCCGGCGGTCATCCGCTCGATCAGCGTCGACAGCGCCAGCTCGCCGGAAACGACTAGCTCGGTGTAGATCGCGGCGAACGCCGTCTCGAGCCCGATCGTGCCCATCGGCGCCTGCTCGAACGGGACCTCCTTCTCGTGACGGGCGTGCGGCGCGTGGTCGGTGGCGACGCATTCGATCACGCCCGAGCGCAGCCCCTCGATCAGCGCCCGCCGATCGGACTCCGCGCGCAGCGGCGGGTTCATCTTGAAGCGGCTGTCCAGCGATCGCACCGCCTCATCGGTGAGCGTCAGGTGATGGGGCGATGCCTCACCACTGACCTTCGCGCCCTGGGCCTTGGCCTGCGCCAGCGCGTGCACCGACTCGGCGCACGACAGGTGCTGGAAGTGGACGCTCGCGTCCTCGTACAGGGCGAGCGCGGCATCACGGGCGACCATCGTCGATTCCGACAGCGACGGGATCCCGGCCATCCCCACCCGGGCCGAGACCGCGCCCTCGTGCATCACGCCGTCACCCGACAGCGCCGGGTCCTCCTCGTGCAGGGCAATGATCCCGCCGCTCAGGCGCTGGTACTGCAGCGCGCGGCGGAGCATCCCGGCCGAGGTGACCGGCTTGCCGTCGTCGGTGAAGCCGATCGCGCCCGCGTCGCGCAGATCGGCCATCTCGGTCAGCTCCTCGCCGCGCAGACCGCGGGTGATGCTGGCCAAGAAGCCGGTGGGCACGCGGGCTCGCTCGGATGCCTCGGCGATCAATGCATTGACGACCGGCGCGGTGTCGACGGTGGGAACCGTGTTGGGCATCGCGACGATCGCGCAGAACCCGCCCGCCGCGGCGGCGGCGGTGCCGGAGTCGATGTCCTCCTTGTACTCCTGACCGGGGCTGCGCAGGTGCACGTGCGGGTCCACGAACGCCGGGAACAGGTGCTTTGCGCCCGCGTCGAGGATGTCCGCGCCATCGGGCGCCGGCAGCGTGCCGGCGGACCCCAGCTCGGCGATCTCGCCGCCGCGGATCAGGACGTCGTGGGCACCGTCGACGCCGGTGCGCGGATCGAGCACGTGGGCGTTGCGGATCAGGATGTCCGCGCCGGCGCCGGGCCGTGAGAACAGCCGCCTGACCGGGCTCATCCCGCCACCGCCATCAGGCTCGGGGCGCCGACCAACAGCTCGTACAGAACCGCCATCCGAACCGCCACGCCGGCCTTGACCTGCTCGCCGATCAGCGCCTGGGGCGAGTCGATCGTGCGCCCCGAGATCTCGATCCCGCGGTTGACCGGCCCGGGGTGCATGACCAGCTGCGAGGGGCTCAGACGGCGCTCGTTGATCTGATAGCGGTCGGCGTACTCACGCAGCGACGGGACGAACGACTGGGTCATCCGCTCCTGCTGCATCCGCAGCACGTAGACGACGTCGGCTTCGTGTACGCGGTCAAGCGTGATCGCCGATTGGCAGCCGAGTGACTCGATCTCCCGAGGCAACAGCGTCGGCGGGCCGCAGACGGTCACGCTGGCCCCCATCCGCGTGAACGCCAGGATGTTCGAGCGCGCGACCCGGGAGTGGCTGACGTCGCCGACGATCCAGATGTTGACGTCGTCGAGCGTCCCGAGCCGGCGGCGCAGCGTGTAGACGTCGAGCAGCGCCTGGGTCGGGTGCTCGTGCTTGCCGTCGCCGGCGTTGATCACGGCCGCGTCGGTCCAGCCGGCGACGAGCT
>Ga0302325_10006657_pt1 | contig 25865 bp, 19 predicted proteins | sample Palsa_T0_2_FD_201948 | JGI IMG/M metagenome (GOLD analysis project Ga0302325, IMG submission 201948) | Peat permafrost microbial communities from Stordalen Mire near Abisko, Sweden - Palsa_T0_2 | ecosystem: Environmental > Terrestrial > Soil > Palsa > Peat permafrost | place: Sweden: Abisko... | reverse complement strand
CTCAAGAGCGATCCGAACAACAGCGCCGAGCTCATTCAGGTGGCAGCGATCTACCACACCACTCACCAGTTCAAGGAAGCGGCTGACTACTATGGCAAGGCAGCGCAGGTGGACCCCAGGAATGTTGCCCTTCGCACCAAGCTGGCCACCAGCCTCTACCGGAGCGGCGATGTCGATGGGGCCCTGGCACAACTGAACCGGGCGTTGAGCTATGACCCAAAGGACGCCAATGCGCTCTTCGACCTGGGCATGGTCCGGTTGCAGGGAAAACAGGACGGACCGGGTGCTGTGGCCGCCTGGCAGCGGTTGTTGAAGACGAATCCGCAAATGAGTTCGGAGCGCAGAGCGCAAGTTCAGAAACTGATGGCCGATGTGCTGACGACTCTAGGCGATCAGCACGGGAAATGAGGAGCGCGGAGCAATGAGAGCCCCAAATGGAATTCCGATTGTGCAATGGACAAAGAAGCAGGCCATGGTCCTGGCGGTATTCTGCCTTGCGGCGGGAATCGCCGGAGGCTGGAGCATCCGCGCATCGCGAAGTCCAGCGCTCCCTGGAGCCTCGAAGGCAACCATCGGCCCTGCTCCGGCGGCGATGGGCGGCGGGCCGGCGTCCCCTGCGCCCAGCCCCGCCCGGTTGAAGGAAATGGCCGATGCGCAGGCGGCGCCGCTGCTGGATAAACTCAGGTCGGAGCCCAACAATCCCGATTTGCTGGCCAGCGTTGGCAATGCATACTACGACGCGCAGCAGTATCCCATCGCAGTCGACTATTATGGGCGCGCCCTCAAGGCCAGGCCTTCCGACGCAGCCGTGCGCACCGACAGGGCGACGGCCGAATGGTATATGGGGAACGCCGACGCGGCGATTGCTGAATTCAATCAGGCGCTCAGCTACGCCCCCACGAATCCGAATACGCTTTTCAACCTTGGCCTGGTCAAGTGGCAGGGGAAGAAGGATGCCGCGGGCGCAATTGCGGATTGGGAGAAACTGCTGACGGCCAACCCGAACTAAGAAGAAAAAGACAAAGTCGAACAGATGATGGCGGAAGTGAAGCAGCATTCAGCGGCAAATCGGTGAATGTTGGCGTGGCCAAGTGGGAAATCGGCTGACGCGCGGTGAATCTGACCGATCATTGCCAAGTCAGTTGAGCACTCGGGCCGTCTTCGGGAGAGATGCCTGAGACGTGCCAGACCGGAGCCGTCACGGATGGGCCGCAGGATAGGGCATTCCTTTTACAACACCAATTCCTAACCGTTTAAGCAGACTTTCTTCCCGAATCACAACTCCTTAAGTCAACCCCAACCTGGTTTTGGGTCACCTGGAGGGTAGGTAGATTTACTTTCTCGTAGCTCCCTGAGCCAACTTTGAAGCATCAGTCGTAACCCTTTAGGACGACCGCCCTGGGGTTCCTCCGTAACTTCCACCCGCGGCGGCGTTTTGTGAGAGAATGGCACCACTCGCCTTGGGTTGAAGCGAACAGCAAATGAGCATCGACGACAGCGGCAAACCAGGCTCGTTGATCCAAGAGGCCGGGCAAGAGAATGAGCGGCTGGTACGGGCCATCTTGGATGGAGACCGTGAAGCGGAGCAGACGTTTGCCGCGCGGTATCTGCGCCCCGTCAAGGCCATGTTGCTGGCGCGCACTCGCAACCCCGATGTGTCTGCCGATCTTCTGCAGGAAGTGATGATCGAAGCAATCTGCGCCCTGCGGCGGGGGCAGTTGCGGGAGCCGGCGAAGCTTTCCTCGTTTGTCATCGCCATCGCCCGCAACCGGGTGAACAACCACTTTCGCGCTTCGGCGCGCACGCCGGAATCGCTTGAATTCCCTGAGAATCTGCCGGATTTGTCCTCGGACACGACCAGAGTGGAGGAACAGGAGCGGGAAAACCTGGCCATGAGCGCCATCTCCAGCCTCGACCTTTTGGATAGGTCAATCCTGCAAATGACTCTTGTAGATGGGCTTAAGCCTGGCGTTATTGCCCAGCGGCTGCGGTTGAACCCGGATGTCGTTCGGCAGCGGAAGCTGCGCGCTACCCGCCGCGTAATCGATTTTGTGCGCCGCCAGTCACAAAACGATTTATCGGACCACATTGTTGTAGGAAAAGTAACATGACCGAATGTACTGGAACATTGACAGACCGATACCTTGAGCGCTACATCCAGGGAACTCTGCCTGAAGATGAAGCGCAGCAGTTCGAGGAGCACTACTTTGACTGCTCCGCCTGCCTGGCCCAGGTCCAGGCGCTCCAGGCGGTAGCCCTGCGGCTCCGCAACGAGCCGCGCAAAGCTGCGAGAGCGCCGATTCCCTGGCCGATCCGCGTGGCTGCGCTTACGGCAATTGCCGCCATGCTGGTGATCGGCTTTTTCACCTTCCGGGTGAAACACACATCGCCGCCGCAGCAGGCCGTTGCCGCGGCGCCGGCGACTCCGGCTGCGAAGCCTTCGCCGCAGCCTTCTTTGGCTGCCGGGGCAATCTCCCGGCTCGCCGATTTGACCATGCCGGCTTTTCAGGCGTCCAACCTGCGCGGACAAGCCGGCGATCCTCATTTCGATGAGGGAATGAAGGCCTATACGCGCCAGGATTGCCAGAGCACGGTGAAGGCTCTCTCGCAGGTGCCGGCGCAGGATGAGGATTCGCTGGCCGCGCAATTCTTCATGGGCGTCTGCCAGATGCGCAACGGGAACCTGGGCACAGCAACCAGGATTCTGGAATCCGTGGCCAATGCCGGCGATTCGCCCCAGCAGGAGGCGGCCTTGTACTACCTGGCGCAGGTGGCGCTGGAGCGCAACGATGCCAACTCGGCGCGCCGATACCTGACGCGTACGGTTTCCCTGCATGGCGATTTTGAAACGCGGGCCCGCGCGGAGTTGAACAAGCTTCGCTGATGTGAAGCCCCCGGAATCGGAGTGATTCCGCCAGGCCGGCTGCGCCGCAGACCAAACCAGCAGGATGCGTGTGACGCATGAAACCAGGCACACGGAGTTTCCCTTGAATCGAGCAAGGGCCTACGCGCTCGGACTATGCCTCGCGGGTCTGACAGGTGCGCCGTGCATGGCCCGGCAGGCTCCTCCCTCCGGCGAGCCGGACGCAGCCGAAGCTGCCGCAGCCAAAGCGGAGAGGGCGAAGCCCGGTAACGACAAAATCCTCCAGTGCCGCGATTTCCTGCGCAAGGCGGAAGCCGAGCATCCGGGCAACACGGTGGAGGTAGCCGAGGCGCTGGACGCGCCTGTCTCGAGCCAGATCGACGCCGCATCTGTCGATCAAGCCGTCGGAAAGAGCACACATCCGTGGTACTGGGCCGGGTTTGTGGGCTCGGGCGGCTGGGAATAGAGCTGGACCCGGTTTGATCTGTTCAACTTCGCGGAGGAAGGAATTCTGCCATGAGCCAAACGATGCGCATTGCACATGGAGCGACCCGGTACCTCCTCATCGCTTTGCTTTTGTGTGTCCCCTGCGCCGGGCAACAGACAGCTGCGCCGGCCAGTTCTCCGGCGGCCGGCATTGCCAAGGCGCGCGAGGCGCTGAAGGCCGCGGAGGCCGCGCATTCCGGGGACACACCGGAAGTGGCGGCGGCAATCAATGACCTGGTCTCACTCCAAATTGACGCGGGGGTCGCGGACGCTGGCACGCTGGCACTGATCGACCGCATGGTGGAGATTGCCAAGGCGACCGAAGGGATGCGCAGCAAAGCTTACGAGCGAGCCTTGGTGATCCGAATGGACGTGCTGACCGGGCTCAACCGCGCACCGGAAGCGCGCGTGGTTGCGGAAGAGGCTTTTGAGATTGCGCAAAAGGAGTTTCCCGATTCTTCGGAAGCGGCCGCAGCTGCTGGCGCTTTAGGAAGAATCTGCTACAAGCTGGGCGACTATCCATGCGCAATCCGGGCCCAGGAGTTCGCAGTCGCGCAAGAGCGTAAAACCGCCGGCGCCAATAGCGCGGAGTTGAGTGCATCGCTCAACAACCTAGGGGCTTTGAAGAGCCGGATGGGCGACGTGAACGGCGCCATCGAGGGATTGGAGGAGTCGCTGGCCATTGCTTATCGGCTTGACCCGAACGACAACCACACCGGTGTCATCGAGAACAATCTCGGCGCAAATTACATGAAGGCTCAGAACTTTCCCAAAGCCGCTGAGCATCTGAATCGCGCCATCGATATGCTGACCAAGCTCTACGGTGCGGATAGCGTGAGGCTGATGCAGGTCAATCGCAACCTAGCTGCACTCTATACGCGGACCGGCCAGTTTGCCCTTGCCTGGAAAGCCTATGAGTTCTCACTCAAAAACAAGTACGAGCAGATGGACAACACTGCTACCACCCACGTCCAATTCGCCCAGTCACTGGCGCAAGGAGGCAATGCTCAGCGCGCCATGGAAGAGGGGCTCACCAGCGCGCGCATCGGCCGCGAGATCTTTGTGCTGCAGGCGCGCACGTTGCCGGAGCGCCAGGCGCTGGCATACGATGCGACCCGCGCCCATGGGCTGGACACCTCCATTTCTGTGGTTCTCAAGCATCCGGAACTTTCCAACCTAGAGATCTATCAGGAACTGATTCGCTCGCGCGCGCTGGTAGCCGACGAGATGGCGCGGCGGCAAAGAAATTTGAACGCGAACAACGACCCGGAGACGGCGCGCCTGTTGGCAGATTTGAACCAGGCGCGAAGCGATCTGCTGGCCGCGGAGAATTCCAGCCCGGACAAGATCGCCCGGGCGGACAAGGTGAGCGCGGCCAGCGGCCGCATGGAAAAGATTGAGCGAGAACTGGCTGAGCGCAGCGCAGCGGCGCGCAGCGATGAGCGAATTTACCTGGTCACGACGGACGATGTGCGGCGCAACCTGCCGGCGCACTCGGTGCTGATTTCGTATGTCGAATATCGCCGGCGTGTTGTGGACGCGGTGGACCCGGCCGCCGCCGAAACGCCATCTTACATGGCCTTTGTGCTCCATCCGGATTCAAGCAAGATTGCGGCCTTCGATCTGGGCGAGAGCAAGAGCATTGCGGATTCGGTTGCCAAGGCCCGTTCGGCGGCGGATGCCGAGGCTCATGGGGGCGGCCTCGGCTCTACTCGCAATGAACGTGTATACCGAGAAGCGGCTCTTGCCCTGCGCAAGCGCATCTGGGATCCTCTGCGAGCTGAGGTGGGTGACGCCCGACTGGCGCTGGTTGTTCCCGACGGCGTATTGAACCTGGTTCCTTTCAGCGCCCTGCCCAGCGGCGCGGGCTACCTGGTGGAGCATGGCCCGGTGATTCACGTGCTGACCAGCGAGCGCGATCTGGCGCCGAGTGAAGGGGGCGCGAAGAAGACAGGGCTGCTGGCCGTGGGCAGCCCTCAATTCGAACTGGCCGCAGTCGCGGGCGATGCGTCGCGGCTGCGCGACGCATCTGTGCCCTGCGAGGATTTTCGCAGTTTGCAATTCCACACGCTGCCTGGCACCGGGATTGAGGTCGCCGATATCGCCAAATCGTGGCATCGATGGAATGGCGCCGAGCCCTCGGCTCTGCTGACCGGAGCAGAGGCCACGCGCAACCGTTTCATTGAGCAGGCCAGCCAGAATCGCGTTCTTCATGTTGCCACCCACGCGTTTGTGCTGGACCGCAGTTGCGGCAATGGCAATCCTCTGCTGCACTCGGGGCTGGTGTTCGCAGGGGCCAATGCGAGCCGCGATACGGCGATCCTGACGGCGCAACAAATCGCCTCGCTGGACTTGAGCGGCGTGGATTGGGCTGTTCTCTCCGCGTGCAACACCGGCAATGGCGAACTGCACGACGGCGAGGGCGTGCTGGGACTTCAGCGCGCCTTCCGCGTGGCGGGAGCGCGCAGCGTCATCATGACTCTCTGGCCGGTGGACGACGATGCAGCGCGGCAATTCATGCACGAGTTGTATGCTCAGCGCCTGGGCCGTCATGCAACCACGGCGGATGCGGTGTGGGCCTCGTCGCGCAAGCTGCTGGCGGAGCGCCGCGCCCAAGGAAAGAGCACCCATCCGTGGTACTGGGCCGGTTTTGTCGGCTCTGGCGGGTGGGAATAAGGAGTTTTTCCGTCACAATGTCTGCTGGGCAACCACTACTGATCGCATGCACCCGCGTTGGGGGCGAATGACGAGCCCCTCAGCGAGGCTCGGCTCAAGCCGAGAACGGAATTCTCCGGGTGCGAGGGAAGGGTGTTTTACAATGACTTCTTTCGGGATTCAATCGACAAGGAAAAGCTGGGTGTTCATCGCGTTGGCGGTGAGTGCGTTGGCCGGACCCGCAGGGTTGCGGCAGGCAATCGCCCTTGCCGCGCCAGCTCCTCCATCTACGGTAATCGACGCTTGCGTGAGCAAAGCCTTCGGCGTCGGCCGGGTGGTGACTTCGCCGAACGATTGCCGCCAGGATGAGTATTTTGTGACCGTCTATCAATCGGAACGGCAGGCGGAAGCGCTCGTCCGGCCGGGGATTGGCGCGGGGGCTCACGCGGAACCCGCGGGCCTGGACATGGCGTCCCTGGCGTCGTCTCTGAATGCCTACAAGAGCGTGTTTGCGCAAGCTTCCGGCAAGAGCCGCAAGGTATGCCAGAGTGTGCTGAGCGGAATATACCAGGGCAAGCTACAGGATCTGGGTCAGACCTGGTGCGACGCGGCGAAGCGATTCGAGGCGAATGTGGAGAGTTGCCAGCTGGGAGGCTCGTCTGAATCTCCGACACTGACCTGCGTCGAGACCTTGACTGTCTATCCCAAGGACGGCGATCCCAAGCAATACAAGACGCAGAAGACATTTCACCTGAGTGGCGAACCGGATGGAACCTGGCAGATTGCCGGCTGGTAAACGAATTTACAGCGCAGAGTAGCAGTTCCAGCGAGCCGCTGAGTTACAAGCGGCAGATAAGCAACTCCCGCTCGTACACCATTTCAGGAGGGAGATGGTCGTGGAGTTGGAGAAACAGCTCTTCATGCTCCATCACTTCTCGTCTCCAGGCAGCCCGGTCGACGTTTTGCAACAGGTCGAACTGCGCCTTGGGAAAATCCAGTCCTGCCCAGTCGATCTCGTCGTAATAGGGCGTCCATCCGATGGGCGTTTCATTCGCCATGGCGCGTCCGCGGGCGCGGTCCACGATCCAGCGCAGCACGCGTATGTTCTGGCTGAAGCCCGGCCAGATGAATTTGCCGTTTTCGTCCTTGCGAAACCAGTTCACATGGAAGACCCTTGGCGTGGTCGTCAGCATGCGCTGCATTTTGATCCAGGTGCGGAAGTAGTCTCCCATGTGATACCCGCAGAAGGGCAGCATTGCCATTGGATCGCGGCGCACTTTTCCCACCGTGCCGGCGGCAGCGGCGGTTGTCTCCGAGCCCATGGTGGCGCCCATGTAGACTGCCGACGACCAGTTGAACGCCTGATACACCAAAGGGATGTTTGTGGAGCGACGGCCGCCGAAGATGATTGCCGAAACCGGCACACCTTCGGCCGACTCCCATGCTTCATCCATCACAGGGCATTGGGACGCGGGCGCTGTGAAACGCCCATTCGGATGTGCCGCGGGCTCCCCGGTTTTCCGGCCGATCTCGGGAGTCCAGGTACGCCCTTTCCAATCGAGACACTGGGCCGGCGGCTCGTCCGTCATACCCTCCCACCAGACGCCCAGGTCGGGGGTGAGGGCCACGTTGGTGAAGATCGTATTGCGACGCAGTGTTGCCATCGCATTCGGATTTGTCTTCTCCGATGTGCCCGGCGCAACGCCGAAGAAACCCGCCTCGGGATTGATGGCCCGCAACTGACCGGTGGCATCGGGCCTGATCCAGGCAATGTCGTCGCCTACCGTGGTAATTCTCCAGCCTTCAAATCCATTGGGGGGAACCATCATGGCGAAGTTCGTCTTGCCACAGGCGCTGGGAAAGGCCGCAGCTACATAGGTCTTTTCTCCCTCGGGATTCTCCAAGCCGAGAATCAACATGTGCTCGGCCATCCATCCCTCGTCACGCGCGATATTGGAAGCGATGCGCAGCGCGAAGCATTTCTTGCCCAGCAATGCATTGCCGCCATAGCCCGACCCATAACTCCAAATCTCGCGCGTCTCCGGGAAGTGAACGATATACTTCTCGTCGTTGCACGGCCAGGAAACATCTTTCTGGCCTGCCGCCAGCGGAACGCCCACGCTGTGCATGCAGGGCACCACGCGCTGCTCGCCTTTGTCGATCTCCGCGAACACTGGCAGCCCGATGCGCGCCATGATGCGCATATTCACGACCACGTATGCCGAGTCAGTAAGCTGCACACCGATACGCGCCATCGGCGAACCGACCGGTCCCATGCTGAAGGGCAGCACGTACATGGTGCGGCCTTTCATCGATCCGCGAAAAAGCGACTTTAACTTCTTTCGCATTACGTACGGGTCTTCCCAATTATTCGTGGGCCCGGCATTGTCCTTTGAAAATGAGCAGATAAAAGTGCGATCTTCCACGCGCGCCACATCGTTGGGCGCGGATCGCGCATAGAAGCACCCCGGCCAAAGCTCTTCATTCAATTTCGTGAACGTTCCGGAATCGACGAGCAGTTGGCAGAGGCGATCGTACTCCTGCTGCGAGCCGTCGACCCAGTGAATGCGGTCGGGTTGCGTCAGGTCCGCCATCTTCTCCACCCACCGCAACAGGTGCTTGTTGGTGGTCAGCGTCGAATCGGTTACCGAAGTCTTTGCCATAGGATATTTTCCTCAATGAATCCGGCTGGGTGGTTGTTTCCGAGTGAAATCTCTCCGCATCGAGGCTTTCGTTTCATCGGCAGACTCGGACGGAATCGCAATCCGGGAGAAACAGCGGGTCTTCGCCCTGGAAATGACTTGAAGCTTAATTCTCGCTGAAGACTTTCAGCTTCGCTCATCGTTCAGTATCGCATCCGGCTGTTTCTCGCCCTACAAGACGAAAGAAATGGCCAATTTCATCGCCTGCGAAGTAAATTAAGAATGGACCGCTTCCTTACAGGCCTGAGAAAGCCGTTCAAACGTGCGGACGTTGCCGTGCCTCATAACCGCAAGCAACATCTTGAGCCAGTCAAGTGATCCCAGATGAAGAGAATTTCTGCATTCGTATTTTTGTTTTGCATAGCGAGCGCGGTATCTTTTGTCCCATGCTACGCCCAGCAGCCAGCTCTGCCCATGGTTACCATTTCGCTACAGGATGCAATCAACCGCGCGCAGTCTGCCAGTATCGCATTCGCAACCGCAAAGTCGGACGCAGGGGTAGCGCAGTCGGAGCGCACCATTGCCCGCTCCGCGTTGCTGCCCAACGTCGTCTACCACAACCAGTATCTCTACACGGAAGGCACAGAACGCGCGGCAGCTCCGGTCCGCTTCATCGCCAACAACGCTGTGCATGAGTACATCAGCCAGGGAACGGTCACGGAAACCATTGGAGGCGCAGGTCTGGCCGGCTACATCCGCGCCAATGCGGTGGCCGCCGCAGCGCGCGCCCGCCTTGAGGTGGCCCGCCGCGGGCTTGTTGCCGTGGTCGCGGGAAACTACTATGGCGTGCTTGCCGCCGATGCCAAGTCCGCCGTTGCCCAGCGCGCGCTGGACGAAGCAAATCGATTCAGCACCATCACCCGGCAGCGGGAAGAGGGCGGCGAGGCGGCACATGCGGACAGTGTTCGCGCCGAGCTTCAGCTTCAGCAGCGGCAGCGCGACCTGAACGAGGCGACGCTCAGCGCAAACAAAGCGCGCCTCGATCTGGCTGTGATGCTGTTCAGCGACCCAACTACGCCGTACAAAGTTTCCGCAACGCTGGAGGAACTGCCCAGTCTTCCCGCGCGTTCTGAGATTGAAGCGGCGGCCATGCTGCATAACCCGGATCTCAAGGCAGCCATGGAATCGCTCCGCGCCGCGCGCATGGGAGTGACCGCGGCGCGATTCGCCTATCTTCCCGATTTGACGCTGAATTACTTTTACGGCATCGATGCAGCCCAGTTCGCAATACACGGTCCCGACGGCGTTCGCAATCTGGGCAACTCCGGCTCCGTCACTTTCGATATCCCGGTGTGGGATTGGTTCGCAACGCCGAGCCGTGTTCACGAGAGCGTGGTGCATCGTGAACAGGCCCAAGTCGAACTGACGGTAACGCAGCGGCAGCTCATCGCCTCGCTCAATGAACTTTATCTGGAAGCACAGGTAGCGCTTGACCAGCTTCAGCTCCTCGACAAGAGCGTGCAGTCAGCCGCCGAATCCCTGCGCTTGACGAATCTGCGTTACACCGCCGGTGAAGGCAACGTCCTGGAAGTTGTTGACTCGCAAAACGCGGTGGTCCAGGCCGAATCCAGCCGCGCCGACGGCGCTGCACGGTACTTCAACGCACTTGCCGACTTGCAAACATTGACAGGAAACATGCCCTGATGCCGACATTACGCGAACGTCCAGCAGCGATTCTATTTGCATTTCTGCTTCTTGCGGGGCTTGCTTCGGGTTGCAAGAAGAATTTGCCTGTTGCCGCTTCTGAGGTCACCGTTCAGGCGGAAAAAGTTGAGGCAAAGGCGATCACCGAGTATGTCACCGGCGAATCGGTGCTGGCGCCGCAGGCGCAAGCGGCCATTGTGCCCAAGATCTCCGCACCCATTAAATCATGGGTAATCCAGCGCGGAGCGCATGTGAAGAAGGGCGAGCTGCTGGCCACGCTTGAGAATGCCGACCTGGATGCGGCAATGCGCGACAGCCGCGGAGCTTTGAAGCAAGCCGACGCGGCTTACATGACGACCACCAAGGCTGGAGTGGTGGAAGATTTGCAGAAGGCCAAGCTCGATGTTGCGCAGGCGAAGGCGAACCTGGACGTGGCGCAAAGCGTCTTCGACTCCCGCCAGTCTCTCGTGGAGCAGGGGGCCATTCCGCGGCGCGACTTCGAAACGGCACGCGCGGGTCTTGTGCAGGCAAAGGCCGGCTTCGACATTGCCGAGCAGCACTTGAACTCGCTCACCTCGGTCAGCCAGACCGCTACCATCGCTAACGCGGAGGGCGCGCGCGAGTCCGCTCAGGGAAAATACGAGGCGGCCGAGGCCGCGCTCAGCTACTCTGAGATTCGCTCGCCCATTGACGGCGTGGTCACGGACCGCCCGCTCTTCGCCGGCGAAATGGCCAATGCAGGCCAGGCCGTCGTCACAGTCATGGACGTCTCCACGCTGATCGCCAAGATTCATCTCTCGCCAACGCAGGCGGCTGCAATCAAGGTTGGTGACGAGGCCACGGTTACGCTCCCTGGACAGGATGCACCTATGAGAGGGAAGGTCTCGCTCATCAGTCCCGCGCTCGATCCTGGTTCCACCACTCTTGAAGTGTGGGTAACGATTGCGAACAGGGACGGCAAATTCAAGGCCGGAACGCCGGTCCATGTTTCCATCGCCGCAAGGACCGTCAACAATGCCCTGTGCGTCCCGAACGAAGCGCTGATCGCAGACAAGGCTGGGAATCCCGCGGTTATGGTGATCGGTCCGGATGGCGTGGCCAATCAAAAAGCAGTAACAACGGGCATCACGGATGGTCATGATACGCAGATCGTGAGCGGTCTCGCGGCCGGCGACGAGGTAGTGACCAAGGGCGCATACGGCATGGACGACGGGACCAAAGTGAAGGTGGCAGCGGCCGGCGCGGCAGACGAAGACGAGAAGCCCTCCGCCGCGGGCAAAGCGGGAGACGAAAAGTGATGGCGAACTCCGAGCCGCCGTCGATTCCCGATCAGTCCTTTTGGATCACGCGCCACGCAACAACAATTCTCTTCTTCATCATTGTGCTGTGCGCGGCAGGCCTTTACCTGGCCGGCAAGATACCCATCTCCGTCTTTCCGGACACCAACTTTCCGCGCGTCGTGATCGGCGTGGATAACGGCGTGATGCCGGTGGACCAGATGCAGGTGACCATCACCAAGCCGATTGAGGATGCTGTCAACTCTGTGCCGGGCCTGATGACTGTGCGGTCCACCACCAGCCGCGGCTCAGCGGAAGTGAGCCTCTTCTTCGACTGGAATGTGGACATGTTTCGCACTCTGCAACTGGTGGATGCGGCGCTCTCGCAGGTGCGGCAGAAGCTGCCTGCGACGGCGGTGATTACCACCAACCGGCTCACCTTCGCGACATTCCCCATCCTTGGCTACAGCCTGACATCGGATATCGTCCCGCTTGCCAAACTGTGGGAGATCGCCACGTACGACTTGAAGCCCTCACTGAACCGCGTGGATGGGGTGAGCAATGTTGTGGTTCAGGGCGACCAGATTCCCAACTTCGAGGTCATCCCGGATCCCAGCAAGCTCGTGGCCGCCGGCGTCACCGTGACCGATGTGCTCAACGCAATTCAGCTGACGAATGTGATCGATTCTCCCGGTTTGATTCAGACCCAGCATGAACTTGTACTCGGGCTGATCGGCGGGCAGGTGCATGATGCCGTCCAACTGGGGCAGGTGATCGTCAAGAGCACGGCTTCCGGGGTTCCCATCCGCATCTCGGATCTGGCTATGGTCAAGGAATCCATTGAGCCCGCTTACACCATGGTGCGCGCCGAAGGCAAGCCAGCCATTCTGCTGAATATCACCCGCCAGGCCACCGGCAATACTGTGCAGGTGGCGGACCTTGTCGCCGTGGAAGTGGAGCGGTTGAAGGCGATGCTGCCGGCAGGCGTGACCATCCAGCCTTACTACGATCAGTCTGAGCTTGTCCGCGAGAGCATCGCAAGCGTGCGCGACGCGATCTTGATCGGGCTCATCCTCGCAACCATTATCATCATTGTCTTTTTGCGGGATTGGCGCTCGTCGCTGGTCGCCGGCCTGGTGATTCCGACTACCATCGCGATCACCTTTGTGTTCCTTTATGTACTTGGAGAAAGCTTCAACCTGATGACGCTCGGCGGTCTCGCCGCCGCCGTGGGGCTGGTCATCGACGACGCCATCGTCGTGGTGGAGAACATCGTTCAACATCGCCACGCAGGCGAAGGAAGAGTCGAAGCTGTCCGCAAGGCGCTGAAGGAGATTACAACGCCGCTGATCGGCTCGACAATTACACCGATCGTCGTCTTCCTGCCGCTTGTATCTGTCTCCGGCGTTACCGGCAGCTTCTTTCGCGCCCTGGCCATCACCATGACGATCTCGCTGCTGGCATCGCTGCTGCTGGCGCTTACTTGGACGCCCGCTCTCAGCGGCCTGCTGTTGCGCGACCAGTCATCGGCAGAGACTGAGGAGAGCCAGAATGAGGATCGCGGGCCGATGCTGCGCGTCATCAACTTTCATGGCAAGTGGTTGCAGCGCGCATTGGAGAAACCGCTCGCTCTTTTCGTCGCTTGCGCGCTTTTGATCGTCGGTGTTTACGCGGGCTACTCATCTCTCGGTTCGGACCTCTTGCCGGAGATGGATGAGGGCGGCTTCATTCTCGACTACATCATGCCCCCCGGAAGCTCCCTTCCAGAAACCGACCGCGTGCTGCAGCACGTCGAACGGATCCTTGCGAAAACTCCTGAAGTCGAAGGCACGTCGCGGCGCACGGGCCTGCAAATGGGCCTCGCCGCAGTTACCGAGGCGAACACCGGCGACATCACCGTCAAGCTCAAGAGGAAGCGCGACCGCGGCATCGATGAGGTGATGGCGGACGTGCGCGCGAAGATCAACAAGACCGAACCGGAACTCGACGTTGAGTTCACCCAGGTTCTGCAAGACATGATCGGCGACCTCTCCAACGCACCCGAACCCATTCAGATCAAGCTCTTCAACCCCAATCCGGAAATTCTCGACGATGTGGCTACACGCGTGGCCGATACCATCAGGAAGCAACCTGGCGTTGTGGATGTTCAGGATGGGCTGGAGAACACGCTGAGCGGTCCCGCGGTCAGCTTCCAGGTGGACCCTTCGATCGCCGATCGGCTCGGCTTCACGGTGCAGGAAATAACCACGGATACGACCGCGATGGTGGAGGGCGTTCCCGCTGCCGTTCCGATGATTGCCAATGGCCATCCCTACACCATCCGCGTGCGGTTTCCTGAGAGCAGCCGGTCGTCGCTTGCCGCGGTTGAAAATACTGTCGTCGGCAGTTCCACAGGACATCTGTCCACCCTTGGTTCGCTGGCCGCCGCCACGCAGTTGCCGGGACAGCAGGAGATCCGGCGTGAGAACCTTCAACGCGATGTGGTTGTGACCGGCCGCCTCGAGGGGGCCGACCTTGGCTCCGCAATGAAGCGCATTCAAATGGCTGTCGACGCGCTTCACCTGCCTAGGACGGTGAGAGTCTCGTATGGCGGAACCTACGAAGAACAACAGAAGTCGTTCGCGGAACTCACCCGGGTTCTGCTGCTCGCACTGGTTCTTGTCTTCGGGGTCCTGCTTGCCGAATTCCGTAACCTCTCCGCTCCGTTTGCCATTCTGGTTTCATCTATCCTCTCCAGCGCTGGAGTGGTGGGCGCGCTGCTGATCACAGGGACCACGTTCAGCGTCGCATCGTTCATGGGACTGATCATGGTGATCGGCATTGTTGCCAAGAACGGCATTCTTCTTCTCGACGCCGAAGCACGATTTCGCGCACAAGGCATGTCTCCCGAAGACGCGATTCTACGAGCGGGGCGGCGCCGTCTGCGGCCCATTCTCATGACGGCGCTGGCAGCGATCACCGGAATGCTGCCTCTGGCCTTCGCCCTTGGCGCAGGCTCACAGATGCTGCAGCCGCTCGCCATCGCCGTGATCGGCGGCCTGCTCATCTCGATGCTTCTCTCGCTTGTGGTTACGCCGGTGGTCTTCTTGCGTCTCACCCGCACGCGAGGACAACAACGGTTGGAGGAAACCGTTTGAAGTTGCAGTAAGTTCAGTCCCAAAGAATGAGTCTTCATTCTGTTTTCAGAGGACTGCAATTCAAGCTGCCGAAGATGAATACGCCCATGCAGGCGAATCCGCTAAGGCCGCAGGCATGATGGTTGAGATTGATTCAAATGAAGAACGGAACTGTAGAGATAACAAAGGTTGGTACTTCTGTTTTTAAGGCTGGTAGGCGAGGCGGGGATCGAACCCACAACCCCCGGCTTAGAAGGCCGGTGCTCTATCCAATTGAGCTACTCGCCCGTGCCTTCTCATTGTAGCGTCGATTGAGCAAAAAGCGCATCGGTAAATGCCGCCAGGGCAGCTTCCAGCGTTCGCATGGCCTCTGCGAGCAGGGGGCCGCATGCGGTGAAATAGGTCGTAATTCCCAAGTCCAACTGGCCGGGAGCGATTTGAGCGCGCCGGATCATGAGGTCTACCCGGCAGCAGCGCAAGCGAAATGAGTGCAGGCGGGTGCACAGATTCCTGCAACTCGCGGCAATCGCCTCTGGAAATGGCCATTGCTCATCGCTTTTGGGCAACAGGTCGATGTAGCAGCCGGCGGCGTGTGCGAAGCTACCGGCGGGCGCATCCAATTCGTCCGAATCGAATTCATCTGCCTGCAATGCCGGCCAGAAATCGCACTTTGCCGTCCAAACCGGTGAGTGCTCGGCGTTGAGCTTTTCGAGCGTTTCGGCGAGGCAGGGAAGCTGAGCCGTCTCGGGCAGTGTGCGGAGGCGTGCGGCACGATCGCCGGCCGACTGGGAAGTCCAGCGGAGGTCGACAAATCCAGGCCAGAGCGCGTCGATGATCGGTGCATCGCCGCCCAGTTCGAACTCCCAGTCAGCTTCCAAGCGCGTGGCCTTCCAATGGAACTTGCCTTGCCACGGCCTGCAGGAAGCGAATCACGGCCGCCTCAGCCCAGTGCGTGTCGTTGCCCGGATCGCCGGAAAGGTAGGCGCAGTGGCCTCCATGGCGAGTCTCGACAAAGGTGATGGAGGCGTTTGCAAGGATTTTAGCGCGGGTTTCCGGAAGCAGCCGGATGAAAGGGTCGTCCTGGGCGTGCAGGATGAAGGTCGGCAGGGTGATTCGGTCGATCACCCGGGCGCTGGCGGCGCGGTAATAGTAATCGTCCGCGTCGCGAAAGCCGCAATAGCGGGAGACGATTTTGTGATCGAACTGCCGGATGGAGTGCACCGGCCCAATCTCTGTGGCAGGTACATACCTGGCCGGGAACAGCTCTCGCTTGCGGGCATAGCGCGCCCTCAATCCGCACAGAAACTTCCACTCATATGCGCGATTCAGCGGCTCGTGCAGCGCATCGGCGCCCGCGGCCAGATCGATGGCCGGGCAAACGGCGGCCACGGCACTCAGCGGCGGTTGCGAGCCCCACTCTCCGGCCAGCTTGAGTACGAGGTTTCCACCCATGGAGTAGCCAACCAGCGCGACGCGCTCAAGAGTATGCTGCCGGGCAAAATGGGTCACCACGGCGCCCACGTCGCCGGAAAGCCCGGAGTGGTAAAGCGTGGGAGTCAGCGAGTCCGTGCCGCCGCAGTTGCGCATGTTCATGCGGATCACGTTGAATCCGGCGTCAAAGGCGCGCGCGGTAATGCCCTGAATATAACGCGAGTTTGAGGAACCCTCCAGGCCATGGACCAGGACCACGGTGAGGCGTTGAGCGAGCACCGGCGCGGGCTGCCAATGGCACTGGCACAGCACCCGGCTGCCATCGGCGGGGTCCACCTCGACGGTTTCCGCCACCCCATCAATGCGAAACGGCGGACGCGGAAGGTAGTTGCCCACAATCGTCTGCAAGTGGCCGTTGCTCAGCCAGCGCCGTGGCTCAAAAGGCGTGAGCCAAGCCGGCAGCTCCGCGGCCGCTTGGCGTATTTGTTTGTTTTCTCGGGGTTTTAGGGTCACGGAGACTCGGCAATTCGTTCAACTGGGCTCATGGCGCCCTCAGCGGTCCCTGTGCGTTGGGGCGGCTAGAGGGGATCGAACCCTCGACATCCTGTGCCACAGACAGGCGTTCTGCCACTGAACTATAGCCGCCGTATACCCTTTCGATTGTAGCATCGAATGGGGCTGTCAGGCGGGCATTCGCCGACCGGGGAAAGGCCGCGCCGTGGAGCGAAACCGATTCGCGATACAATCGGAGGAGAACGTCGGGGCGTAGCGCAGCCTGGTAGCGCATCTGCTTTGGGAGCAGAGGGCCGGGGGTTCGAATCCCTCCGCCCCGACCAGAATAAACTATTAATCGTACATGGGATCTCGACGATTTAGGCGGCGCATCTGTCTTTTCGGCTACAGCGATATAGGCGATTTTCTAGCGGTGAACTCTGCACTGCGCTTGTGTCTCGCCAAACTTTGATCCGGACGCAATGTGCATTCGATTCGGGTACTCCGGGACAATTCTGCATTGGATTCTCCCGTCGGAATGGAGTGCTCATTGACGCGATGCTACAATCTTTGGATTGAGTACAAAAGATCGTAAATCCGGCAGGCACATTGGGGTGAATTTTCGTAATGGACGAACCACAAATCTACGCTCGGCTCGCCGAGATTTTCCGAGACGTGTTCGATGAAGATTCGATTGAGGTCACGCCTGAACTGTCGGCCAGGGACGTTGACAGCTGGGATAGCCTCAACCATATCCGGCTGATTCTTACCGTTGAAAAGGCGTTCAAAGTCAAATTCTCCACCGCCGAGGTTGGCAAGTTGAAACAGGTGGGCGATCTTGTCGCGCTGATTAAATCTCGCGCTTAGAGCAAGATTCGGGCTGGTTTCCTCGTTTTTCATGAAGAATCAGGGACGGTAATTCGCCAATGAATCCACTTTATGCGGAATTGCAATGGCTGCCGCGCGTGCCTAAAGATTTTTCAGGAAAGCTGAAGAGCCTGGGGGATTCTCCGGGTCCCTCAGGACGCGCGATCCAGGCGCTGGCGAGCTACGCTTTGGACTTGAACCAGTTGACGAAACTTGCCAAGGTCATCGACAAAGCACGGTCGTCCGCCCACGGCCTGGATCCTCTGGAGCCATTCCGACTGGCGCTGCTGAGTAACTCGACGGTAGATTTGATGGCGCCGGCGTTGCTGGCGAGCGCGGCTCGGTATGGCATCGCGCTTGAAGTCGTGCAGCCCCCTTACAACCAGGTGGCCCAAGAGGCTCTGGCGCCGGACTCGAAGGTCAACAGCTCGAAGCCGGATGCGGTGTTGCTTGCGCTGGATTATCGAGCGCTACCGCTGAAGCTGTCCCCGGGGGATGCCGATGCTTCGTTGGCGACGAAGAAGGGCGCAATGGGCTACTTGCAGACGCTGCGCAACGGCATCAAGGCCAATTCCAATGCGGTATGCATCTTTCAAACCTTTGCGCCCCCGGTGGAAACTCTCTTTGGCAGCCTGGACCGCGCGCTGCCGGGGACGTTGAGAAACCTGATCGACGGAATCAACTGCGAACTGGCTGAGTTTGTTCTTGGTTCGGGCGATGTACTGCTGGATGTGGCCGGACTTGCGGAAACTGTAGGCCTGGCCAATTGGCACAACACGCAGTTGTGGAACATGGGGAAGTTCTCCTTCTCCGACGAAGTCATCCCGCTTTATGGCGACCACGTTGGACGAACAATCGCTGCCATCCGCGGCAAGAGCCGGAAGGTTCTGGTTCTGGACCTGGACAACACCGTGTGGGGCGGCGTGATTGGGGACGACGGACTGGAGGGCATCAAGGTTGCCCAGGGCGACGCGCAGGGTGAAGCGCACCTGGCATTGCAGCGGCTTGCCCTGGACCTGCGGCAACGCGGAATCGTGCTGGCTGTATCGTCGAAAAACAGCGACGAAGTGGCGCGCCAGCCCTTTGAAGAGCACCCTGAGATGCTGCTGAAGCTGGATCACATTGCCGTTTTCCAGGCGAACTGGAACGACAAGGCCACCAACATTCAAGCGATTGCCGAGGAACTGTCGCTTGGCCTCGAGGCCATGGTGTTTCTTGACGACAACCCGGTGGAGCGAGGGCTGGTGCGCAAGTTGCTTCCTCAGGTGGCGGTACCCGAACTGCCGGAGGAGCCGGCCTACTACGCGAGAACGCTTGCCGCGGCAGGCTACTTTGAGGCGGTGACCTTTGCCGGCGAGGATCTCAAGCGTGCGGACTTCTACCGGGACAACGCCAAGCGCGCCAATCTGCAAAAGCAGGTTGGAGGCGTGAACGCCTACCTGCTGTCGCTGAACATGACCATCACCTTCCAGCCCTTTGACGCAACCAGCCGCGCGCGGATCGTTCAGCTCATCAACAAGTCGAATCAGTACAACTTAACCACGCGCCGCTACACCGATTTGGAAGTGGCCGCGGCGGAGAATGCCCCGACGGTCTTCACCCTGCAGGTTCGGCTGGCGGACATCTTCGGTGACAACGGCATGATCAGCGTTGTTATTTGCCGGCCTGCCGAAGATGATGTCTGGGAGATCGACACCTGGCTGATGAGCTGCAGAGTGCTGGGACGCTGCGTGGAGAACATGGTCCTTTGCGAGATTCTGAAGCATGCGCGAACGGCCGGCATTGAGAAACTATCTGGTATCTACCGGCCAACCGAACGCAACAAGTTAGTCGTGGATCACTATGCCAAGCTCGGCTTTACCAAGACCGCGGAAGAAGAATCCGGTTTGACGCGCTGGGAACTGGCGGTTGAGGGCGCGGAACCGGAAAGCGTTCCAATGGAGGTTATTTCGCACGGCTTTGCGTCGGTCCTGGAGAACTCGATCTCATGACCCGATCCAGCGCAAATGAGTCTGGGGGCGTGACGGAAGCGAAACTGCCAGGTCGAGACTGGATCCTGCTGCCAATGATCAGCCTGTTGACGATTTGCATCCTCGCAGGTTCAACAGAGTTGATTGCGAGGCGGATGTTCAGAGTTTCAAATACAGGCATGCGAGAGTGCCTGAGGCCATACGATCCCTGGATTGGCACATTGGGGGTTCCCAACGCCACCTGCTCGGAAAAACGGGCCGAGAGTCCAATCGTGGTGGACTACAAGTTCGATAGCTGCGGGCATCGGGCGGGCATGGAATGCGGACCCAAGCCTCCTGGAACATACAGAATCGTGTTGATAGGCTCGTCGATTGCGTTCGGATCGGGTGTACCGAGAGAAATGACCTTTGCAGCGTTGCTGCCCGAGGAATTATCGCAACGGACTGGGCGCAGGGTAGAGCTCTACAACGAAGGACTGGGATTCGGATCCACGCCGGAGATCATTGCTCACAATTTCGACGCTGTTTTGTCGGAGGACCCCGACTTGATTCTCTGGATACTGGGGCCGATCGACTTCATGGCTCCGCCGCCGGTCGCGCATGGTTCTGGATTGCCCGGAGCGGCCAAGGATGGATTCATGGCGGCCGGTGGTGGGGAAGGTCGCTTTGCCAAGGTATGGCGCCACCTGAAGGAAGCGATCGCCACAAGATCGCTACCGCTGCGTGTATGGAACACCTGGGATGACACGCGAACGTCGATCATGCTCCAGCACTTGATGTACAGGGATCAGAGTCAATATGTGAATTCCTACTTGAAGCGGGGCTACACAGCGGGATTTCTGAGTGCAGATCCGAGTGTTCAGTGGCAGACCAATCTGCGACAGTTTGACATGAGTGCCGGCGATCTAGAGGGCCGGGCCAAGGCTGCCCACATCCCTATGGCTGTCGCGCTGGTGCCGAATCGCGCACAGGCGATCATGCTCTCCACGGGTAAGTGGCCGAATGGCTATGACCCCTACGAGATCGGCAATGAGTTGCACCAAATCATTGCGAGCCATGGTGGAACTCCAATCGATATATTGTCCGACTTCCGTGGGGTACCCAACCCCGAGCAGGATTATTTCCTGGTCGACGGCCATCCCAATGCAGATGGGCACGCGATTATCGCGGAGGTTTTAGCCAAGGAACTCACCAGTGGAACAATTCCCGCGCTCAAGGCTCTTACGCCTCCACAGACTGTCGTCGAGGGCCATCGATAGCCAATGGATACAGCCTCTTTTGAGTTCGTGACCTTTGGACTGGCGGTGGTGCTGTTTTCGAACTTCAGCCGATCTCACGTTTGGCGCTCATTCGTGCTGATGGCTGCCACCATTCTGTTCCTGGGTCTGCTGGCGCATGACCCCATCGTCTTTCTGCCGCTGGCAGGCTTCCTGCTGTTGGGATACGGCGGACTTGTCCTGCTCGAGCGCGGTTGGTCCAGGTCCATGGTCTGGAGCATTCTGGCGGTTATTTCTGTCTATATTTGGCTGAAGAAGTATACCTTTCTTCCGGATGGCCTTTTTATACACTCGCCGTACTTCACGCTCGGGCTTTCCTACATCCTTTTCCGCGTGTTGCACCTGTTGATCGAGGCGGGGGGAAACAGCAATAGGAGGCGGATAAGCCTGGGCCCCTACCTGCTTTACACATTGAACTTCACAACATTGGTCTCCGGCCCAATCCAGTTCTACGATGAGTTTGCAGGCGATCAATTTGCGGAACAGCCAATCGCGCTTGGGCCGCGTGTGATCGGTCTTCAATTGGAGCGCATCGTCCGCGGCTTTTTCAAGGTGAACGTGCTTGGCATGCTGCTGCAAACCGTGCAGGCAGACGCGCTCGCGCGGATAACCCAACCTTCGCCACTATTTCCCAAGCTGTTTGCTGCCTTTCAGTTGGTAGTGGTGCCACCATTCTTTATATACAACAATTTCTCCGGCTACATCGATATTGTGATCGCACTGGCGCGCCTGATGCGCGTGCGCCTGCCGGAGAATTTCGATCGGCCTTTCTCGGCTACCAGCTTTCTGGATTTTTGGAACCGTTGGCATATAACGCTCTCCACCTGGCTCAAGACTTATGTCTATAACCCTTTGTTGATGGTCCTGATGCGGCGCATCTCATCGGTGTCTCTACAGCCGTTGCTGGGGGTCTTCTGTTTCTTTGTAACGTTCTTCCTGGTCGGCGTCTGGCACGGGCGCACTTCGGAGTTCATCGTCTTCGGTGTGCTGCTTGGCGCCGGGGTCTCGATGAATAAACTCTGGCAGGTGTGGCTGGCGCGCGCCATAGGCCGCAAGGGCTACAGGGAGTTGACAAAGAACCCCCTCTATTGTGCTTTCGGCCGCGGCTTGACCTTCAGCTGGTTCGCCTTGACAGACTTTTGGTTCTGGGCCGACTGGAAGCAGATCGATCGAGTCTTTACTTCCATCGCCTCCGTCCATTGGCTTGGTGTCTGGCTGGCAGTCTGGTTCAGTGCCACACTGGTGTTGGCAGCATGGGAATGGTTGCGCGCTGCGCTGCTGTCGATCGAGACCAGTGATGGGCCAGTGTTCACCAGTCGCTATGCGCGCGCGGTCTATGCAACAGCACTGGGCCTGGCTGCCTTTGTCATGGTTGTCTTGCTCAGCCAGCCCGTTCCGGACGTGGTCTACAAGGCTTTCTAAGCGTCTTCACCGGACGCGCCGGCGCCGATGCTCTTCGAGGGAGCGCGATACGCTAACCGCGGGTCGACAGGATCGCACTATTGATTCTGCAACTCGCCCCGGTTCGTGGCAAAATGAAGTGTAGTATCCCGCTTGACCGGGTTCTACAACGCTTATTCTTAAGGTTGATGACAAACTTGTGCGCGGAGGGAGCCTTCTTCAATGAACGATTCGCAATTGGTGGATGAGTTTACTTTCCTGGTAACCGCCGAAAACCCGGTGCACGATTCATTCATGAAGCGATCTCTAGCGTCAATGCGAGAAGATACTCGTGCGGAGTTGACCGATTACCTGAGCTATTGCCTGTCGATAGACCTATCGTTGGACTATCTGGCCGATAGTTACAATACGATCGTCAACGATACGTTCATGGAGCAAATGTTCTTCGAAGAAAACAACCGCTACCGCTGGAGCCGCTTTGACGAATTGGCTCACTCCGTCTACTTCGATGACAAGTATATGCGGAAGTATATGTACGGGCTCGCAATTACGGCCTTTCTATGGCCCAATCACGTGGCCTTGCACGACTTCTTTATCCGGACCTTTCCGCGCGGCCGAAAGGGCACCTATCTCGAGATAGGGCCGGGCCATGGCTATTACTTTATGCAATCGGCCCGATTGGGCGATTTTGAGCGACTGCTCGGTGTTGACATCAGCGCCGCAAGCGTCGCCTTGACACGAGATATCATTCGCCATTTTGAAATCGAAAAGAAGCGTCGAGCCGAAGTCATCGAAACCGATTTCCTGACCTTTCACGAAGAAGATCAGGAGTACTCCTGCATTGTGATGGGTGAAGTCTTGGAGCACGTGGAGGATCCAGGCAGATTTCTGTCGACCATAGCCCGGCTCAGCGGTCCCGCCACTCACATCTTTGTCACCACCTGCATGAATGCGCCCGCGGTTGACCACATTTCTCTGTTTCGCACAGGTAAAGAGGTAGAGGACATCATCAATTCAAGCGGCCTCAATATCGTAGACGTTTGCTACGTTCCGTACGTGGGAAAGACTCTGGCGGAATGCGAAAAGCGGAACCTGGCAGTGAATGTGGGTTATGTGTTGCGGAAGGCATAGAGATTCATGGGGGACGATTTTGGAGGCTATCTCAAGGTTTGCTCTTCATCACGTTGGATATGCGGTCAAAGCGATTGAGTCAATTTCCGACACTTACGTGATGCGCTTCGGTTATGCCGCGTGCACGCCGGTTATTCACGATCCTTCGCAGACAGCCTTGGTGCAGTTTCTATCCTTGCCCGAAGACCATGTCTATCTCGAACTCGTATCCCCGGACGGACCAGATAGCCTTCTCACGAATGCCGTTCGCAAGGGCGGCGGACTTAACCACCTCTGTTATATCGCAGATCGCCTGGAGGAAGCCGCCGGCTTGCTTGTCCAAAGTGACATGATGCTGGTATCTCCGCCGCAACCGGCGGTTGCCTTTGCGGGACGTCGAATCTGCTGGTTGGTGGGGGAAGATATGCTCCCCATTGAACTCGTAGAGCGAAGGGAGCCGGGCGATCTCTGTAGGCCCGGGCGCTGAATGCCGCCTGGCGCCGTGGTTATCCACCATGATTGCGAACTCGTTCTTTTCGCCCCGCGATCTACCTGTTCGATCGTTCTCTGTCCATTTTAAGCTGTAGCAAGAACCAACCCGAGCGCAAACGGAAAGGCTCGATTCATTGGGACTCTCCCTGACTTTGAGTCCGGCCTCGCTCGGATATTCTGTCCAGTTCGTGCCATTTCTCGGTGAGCTGCTTATCGGAAAGGGCTTTGATGAAGACTCCCCCGACCACGCTGCGCGCCTGAAAACCGATCTGCTTTCCGGTCTTTGTGTCATACCAGTCGGTAAGTGGAACGCGGGTCGATGTTTCGTTTGTCCATTTATAGATAGGATCGACAATTGCATGAAACTGCTCGGGGCTGGATGCGAGGGTAGCAGTCCAGACAGACCAATCGAGCTTTGTGTAGTCCGCCCGGCTGTCGAGCGGCAGTCCGTACCGATTGATCTTTGTCAAGTAAAACGAGACTTCAGTTTCGCGGACCGACTTGGGGAACAAGTTGTAACCGAGGATTTGATCCCACACCAAGTTGTATTTTTGGCTCCATGTGCCAGGGCTATTGAATGCCAGCTTGTAGCGGTCGCCTTCCTGGGCCATGCCAACCCATTTCCCTGCCATGGACTTGGCCGTGACGCCGTATTCGTTGGCGACGTCCGGGTGTTTGAGACGATGCGCCAGGTCGGCATAGGCGGCCAAGGCTTCAATCGCCTTGATGGAGAGATTCGCATTGTGTGCAACATGACCGGCAAAGTCGTCGGTGGTAAGCTGATTCTCCGGATCGAGTCCCTTTTCCCTGAGGTATTGGGCCCAACTCGTGAGCTGCGGCCAATATCGCTCAGCGAGATTTGTCTCGCCTTCGGCTTGTGCAAGGGCATCCATGAGGATAAGCATGTTGCCGCTCTCCTCCACGGGCATCTGGTCCTCCTCGGTCTTTTCCCCGCCGCCGTAAACCTGCCCATTGGCAAGGGGATACTGTCCCAGATCGTGCGGCGAGAAGGGAAACCGCCAACGCGCGAGCGCGGAATACTCAAGTACGGGGAGAAGCTGCGCCTCAAGCAACTTTGGCTGGAAGAAAAGGAAGAATGGAGCGGAAGGGTAGAGCACATCGACGGTGGCTATGCAGCCGTTGGAGAAATTCTCCTTTGCGAAGAGCATAGGATTGCCGTTCACATCGGAAACAAGCTTGTGGGCGGCGAGCGTTTGTCGATAGGCCAGGATGGCAATGGCTGCGTAATGCTCTCCCCCCGCCGCTGTCAAATCGGCGGTCAGCTCTGCATCGAAGGCGTCGGCACGTTTATCAAGAGGAGAGTATTGTGCTTCCGCATCATCGAGCATCTGCTCAACGGGCATGTTGTCACGCTGCCAATAGGGCCGCAGATTCTGCTGTAGATATTGAATGGCAAAACCTTCGGTGTAGGACACGAGGAGATGACGCACGACCGACTGCGGACCGACTGCGCCGAATTCGAGGCTGACAGCAAGGTGCGGGCTGTTCCCATTTGCGGGTTGCGGCATTCCCATCGAATCGCTCCCCGGGAGTTTGCCGGTTTCGGCAAAAACCTCGGTCACGTCGGGAGCAATCGCCGTCGTCGAGTCCTCGTTCTTGGGTACGGCGAGGTGGAAGTATCCCCAGTCGATGCGGAGGTTGTCGCCGGATCGGTTGAGAATGCTCTGATCGCGAGATCCGACAGAGAGTACGTTCAACAACGCAGTCTGGTTGCGGAACGATATAACCTGCTGGCTCCGGTCGTTGACCGCAATCGACGGATCGATATCGAGAAGAACCGATACGCGATGGGTCGCCCCATCCGTCGCCTGCACTCTCCAGGTCAGGTATGTGACCGGCCGGGAAAGTACGTCCAGATCGCTCATGATTGCCGGGGTGAAGAACGTGAGTTCCAGCGTTACGCCGCTTTGGCGAAACTGGTAGCGAGTGTGTGTTGGAGCGACGGAACTGGCGGTTTGATCCATTGCGAGAATTGCATCCGGAGAGCGTCCCATAAAGCGAAATGCCTTGTCATCGATTCGCGCAACACCGGTGATTGGTTGAGAGACTCCCGTCCAATGT
>Ga0302325_10006656_pt1 | contig 25869 bp, 22 predicted proteins | sample Palsa_T0_2_FD_201948 | JGI IMG/M metagenome (GOLD analysis project Ga0302325, IMG submission 201948) | Peat permafrost microbial communities from Stordalen Mire near Abisko, Sweden - Palsa_T0_2 | ecosystem: Environmental > Terrestrial > Soil > Palsa > Peat permafrost | place: Sweden: Abisko... | reverse complement strand
ACCCGACATGAACATGAAGCGAAACAGCAGCCAGCGCAGCAACCAGATGCCCGGCGTGCGCGCGAACGTCATCAATAGTGCGATGAACCCCGCTTCCAGCAGGAAAATGTCCCACTGGTAAGTCATGAAGGCCTGCCCGGCATATACGAGTGAGAGATAAAGCAGATAGACCAGCAACAGACTCAGGCGCGGCAACAGATTGAAGACCAGCAGCAACGCCACGCCTGCTCCGGCCCAGCACACGAGCCCAATGGCCCAATCGCTGGCGTTGAGCCAGAACAGCATCGGCGCGAGGAAAAAGCGCTCGCCGCCGAGCCGCTCGGCGAGCGCATGGACCATTTCGGTCAGCGGCAGGATGCCGTGGCTACCGATCAATCCCTGCGCCTGCACGCCGAAGGACACGAAGGCCGCAAGGTAGATCAGCCCAAGCAGACGCAGGAACAAGAATGAGACCAGGTCATAGCGGGGCGGCATGAAATTCCTGCCCCAGAGCAACAAGCTCAGGCGATAGAAGGCTCCACGGTGCGCCGCTATGAAGGCATAGGCGTGTTCCGACAAGGCGGCGAAGCCCGATACTCTTCTATAGAGCGCGAGCCAGAAGCCTTTGCCGCGCGCATGGCTCAGCGTCAGGAAGCTGGCCTCAGCGGCGCTCGCGACGCGTCCATCCGGCGCGATGTATTGCACGGCCCGCTGAAAGTCCGCGCGTGATATCGTCGGATATTGCGACTCCACTTCCTGGTAGGGCCGATAAGCGACGGCCTCACCGGTGAGCCTCTCCCAGTAGCGCGCCCAATAGCGGCAGAACGTGCAATCCCCGTCAAACACCAACACCGGACGGTTTGCCGAATCCTCCAGCATCGCGGCCGGACCGTGCTCGCGCGCTCAGCGCCCTGGCATGCGGGAAGCCGACGGCCCGAAGTGCCGGTCAGCAATCAGGCACAGGATCTCGAACATCATCGTCGCACCGACGAGGGCCGTATTACCGGTCTGATCAAAGGGCGGTGCGACCTCCACGACATCCCCGCCAACGAGATCCAGACCGCGCAGGCCGCGCAGCAGCCGCTGCGCATCAAGCGTCGTGATGCCGCCAACCTCAGGCGTGCCGGTTCCCGGTGCATATACGGGATCCAGGCCATCGACATCGAAGGAAATATAGGTCGGTCCCTCGCCGACGATACGACGCGCCTCCAAAACGCATCGCTCCACGCCGATGTCAGCGAACTCCTCCATGAACATCACGCGCATGCCGTGCTCTTTGGAGAAATTGATCCCATCGAGCGTGTTCTGGCCGCCGCGAATGCCAATCTGGATCGTTCGCTTCGGATCCAGTACGCCGGCCTCGACGGCCAGTCTGAAAGGCGCGCCATGTGTGAATTTCGAGCCGTAGAATTCGCCCCAAGTGTCCGTGTGCGCATCGATATGAACCATGCCTACGGGCCGATCCGCGGCTATGCCCAGGAATATCGGGTAGGTGATCGAGTGATCCCCTCCCGCACTCACGGGACGAATACCGGCCGCGTGCACGCCGCGGTAAAACTCGGCGATCTCGCGTACCTGCACCTCGAGGTCATAGCGGTGCGATAGTCGCACGTCGCCCAGATCGGCGATGCGGCATAAATCATAGGGATTCATCTGCAGCGCTAGATTAAATGTGCGCATGAGGCTCGAGGCATTGCGGATCTCGCGTGGCCCATGACGCGCCCCCGGCCGGTTCGTGACGCCCAGATCCGTCGGCACGCCGATCAGGCCGATATCGACTTCCTGCAGCGCGCGCGCGAGCGGCGCGCGCATGAAGGTTGCAATCTCGGTGTAGCGCGGCTCCTGCATCGGCTCGTAGGTGTCGCCGGCAGGGCCTTGCTTGAGATAACTCATCGGCTACCTCGCGGGCAATGCGGCGGCGCGCTTGGCACGCTCGTGGAATACATAACCGAGCAGATTGAGGATCACCTGCGCGGCAAGAAAAGAGGTACTGCCGCTCGGATCGTAATCGGGCGCGACCTCACAGATATCGACCCCGATGATGTCGCCCTGTTTTGAGAGCCCCTGAAGTATTTCCATGACCTCGTAGTAGAGGAAGCCGCCATGGCTCGGCGTGCCGGTTCCCGATGCGATCGATGGATCAAAGCCATCGATATCGATCGTCACGTAGTAGCGCACGCCCGCGGGGATCGTGGCCAGCACCTTCTCGGGACCCATGGCCCTGATCTGACGGACCGAGAGAATGCTGGATTTGGTCCGGCGCGCATCCTCGTAGCCCTCGCGCGCCGTGGAGGAGACGTTGCGGATACCCAGATGACTGATGCCGAGCACGTAAGGTTTCTCGGCCGCGCGCTTCATCGGGTTGCCGTGGCCATGGCGCACGTTATGCCGGACATCCACGTAATCCAGGTGTGCGTCGAACTGCACGATGTAGAACGGTGCCTCGTGGTCAAAGGCGCGAATGCACGGCTCATTGATCGAGTGATCGCCTCCCAGCACGACGGGAAATGCTTGAGCCGCCAGAATCTTGCGCATCGCGAATTCGATATTGGCGTGACTGCGCTCAGTGTCGGTATGAACCACGTCCGCATCGCCGATGTCGACCATCTTGACCTGGTCCGTGGGCATATAGACCACGTCATCCTCGTGATCGTAGGCACCATCGTGTCCGAAGGCGTACAGTGTCGATGCCTCGCGGATGCCGCGCGGGCCAAAGCGCGCGCCCGCACGATATTGTGTGCCCATATCGAGCGGTGCGCCGAGCACGGCAATGTCGGCGTCGATCTTGTCCCAGTCGAGCACCGGCGGACTCTTGGCGAAAGTGCAATGACCGACGAAGGGCAGGTTCAGACGCCCGGACTCATAGTTATGCTTGGCCATGATGTATCGAGCTTAGCACCGCGCGGGCCGGCGCGGGACGCCTCATTCAAGCCTGATAATCGCTCGCAAGCGTCTCATCTAGTGATGCGCTGCGCGCGCCGATCGCATTGAAAATCAGCGTCAGTACGATCGTCACGGCCAGATTGAGCAGCAGCGTATAGAACGCGGTGTAGCCCGGGAACGTATAGCCGCCCACCACCAGTGGATAGGCCGGCGTGAGATGCGCCGCGACGGCCATTGTGGTGCCCACCAGAGTACCGACGGCCCAGCCTATCAGCAGAGCCCAGCTGTTGAACCAGGCCGTACACGCGCCCAGCATGATGGCCGGTACGGTCTGGACGATCCAGATGCCACCCAGAAGCTGCAATTGAATCGCGTACTGCGTCGGCACGAACAGGATAAACGCCAGCGCGCCGAGCTTGACGACCAACGACACCCATTTGGCCATCTGCGACTCCTGCAGGTCCGTCGGCTTTCGGTTGATAAATTCCTTGTGAATATTGCGCGTATAGAGACTGGCTGCCGCGATCGACATGATCGCCGCCGGCACCAGCGCGCCAATGCCGATCGCCGCAAAGGCAATGCCGACGAACCAGGACGGGAAGCTGTGCAGCAGCAGCGCGGGCACCGCAAAGTTATTGCCGAACTGTCTGAAGCCACGCGCGAATTCGGGAAGCTGATCCAGATGCGCCGCAATCGCGAAAAATCCGAACAACGCGAGCACACCCAAAGTAATCGAATACCCCTGCAGCATGACGGCGTTGCGGCGGATGGCCTTGCCGCTGCTTGCGCTGATGATGGCCGTGAAGGCGTGAGGGTAGAGAAACACTGCGAAAGAGGAGCCCAGCGCCAAAGTCGCATAGGCACCGTAGGCGCCGGTGCTGTGAGCACTCGGCACCGCCAGCAGGATCTTCTGGACTGGGACCTGCGCGAAGATCTTGCCAAAGCCACCGAGCTTGATCGGCAGCAAGACGATGGCGTAGAGCGCCGTAAAGAAAATCAACACGTCCTTGACGATGGCAATCGCTGCAGGCGCGCGCAGGCCGCTCGAATACGTGAATGCGGCGAGCACGATGAAGGCGACGATCAATGGCAGATCGGCCGCGAGTCCGGATCCGGAGATGCCGAGTGCGCCAACCACGACCTGGATACCGACGAGCTGCAGGGCGATATAGGGCATGGTGGCGACGATGCCCGTGACCGTGACTGCCAGAGCCAGCCAGCGATTGCCGAAGCGGCCACGCACGAAATCCGCCGCCGTGATGTAGCCGCGCTTGCGACAGACGTTCCAGAGACGAGGAAAGAAAAGAAACAGAAACGGATAGCTCACGATCGTAAACGGGATGGCAAAAAAGGCCGTGGCCCCGGCGCCGAAGGCGAGCGCCGGTACCGCGATGAAGCTATAGGCCGTGTACAGATCCCCACCGACCAGGAACCAGGTGACGATCGTGCCGAAGCGCCGGCCGCCGAGCCCCCACTCATGCAGCAGATTCAGATCGCCTCTGCGCCAGCGCGCAGCGGCGAAGCCGAGCCAGGTGATGAAGCCAAACAGCAATACAAAAATAATCAGTGCGATCCAGTCCACGTGCGCCACGGGCAAGCTAATCCCGCGTGGCGAAATAGACGATCGCGCCGATCATGACACCCAGTACCACCCAGAGGAGCTGATACCAGTAGAAGAACGGCAGCCCTATCCAGGTGGGTTCAATGCGATTGAAAAACGGCGGCCAGAGCACGGCGGGGAATTCGAGCACGAACAACAAGTACCACCAGCTCCAACCGCGACGCTTGTTGCGCGCATCACTCATTGTAAGGGTGCCCCGGGTTGCCGCATCGGCAACGAGCGCGCGAACTCATCGCGCGCAAGGCAGGTCTCGACGATGCGACTGATGGTCGGCAGATCGGAGAAATCGACCTTGAAGACTCGCGCCGCTATCGCATGGCTCATCAGGCACAGATCGGCGATCGATGGAGCATTGCCGTGGACGTAACTATCAGTATGCGCATCGCCGGCCAGACGCGTCTCCCCGACCGTGAGCCCCTCACGCAACCAATGTCGGACCCAGGCCATACGGCTAGCCTCATCCTGGGCGAGCGCTTTGGCGAGATAGGCGCGTACGCGCGGCACGATGAGCGGGTGAAAATCAGCGGCCCAGAGCAATGCCAGCGAGCGCACCCGGGCCCGCCCGGACGCATCCGCCGGCAGTAGGGCTGGCTCGGGATAGGTCTCCTCGAGATATTCCAGGATCGCGAGCGACTGCGTCAGCGCGGTTCCATCCTCGAAGATCACCGTCGGCACCGCTGCCTGCGGATTGAGCGCGCGGTAGGCCGGCGCGTACTGCTCGCCCGCGTCGATATCGATCATCTGTTCCTGGAACGCCAATCGCTTGAGATTGAACGCGATGCGTACCCGAAAGGCGGCGGAGGATCGCCAGAAGCCATACATCCTGATCACGTTTGATCTCCCCGTAGACTGCGGTGAGGCTCGGGGTACAGATCATACTAAAGTGCGGCGGGACCTTTCGATCCCGCCGCCCGCTATGCTCAACCACCAGCGTTAGCGCTCACTCCCACTGAGCTGGAAACACCCGCCGATCCGCTGACATTGGCCTGCGGGGACACTTCGCCCTTGGCAGAGGCGCTCGGGCTCGGCTGAGTCGTCGCCGGAGACGACGTAGAGCTCTTGGCTGCAGACTGCGTGTTGGTTGCTGTCTGCGTCTTGGTTGCAGTCTGTGTTGCCGTCTGCGTCTTGGCGCCGCTAGTGCTCGCGAAACCACCAGCCGAGCTGCCAAAATGCGTGCCGCCGAAGCCGCCGCCGAATCCGCCGGCGGCCCCGCCGCCCAGTCTCTGTGCAAAGGCGGGAGCAGCGCAGGCGAGCACGGTCGCCATAGCCGTACCGACGATCATATGCTTGATATCCATGGCTTGATCCCTCAATGCATCGCAAGCAATTTGCGAGCTTCAGAGGGACTACGACCCGGCGCGGCATTTTCTTCCCTCGCTGCCCGGCAGCCAGTGGCGCGCGGTTTGACTTAATTTGCCGCGATCGCCGCCTGCTTAGAGAGGAGTGCCTTGCTGGGTACAATGCGGAATTGTTCCCCGACCAGGCCATGCCCGTAGATTGGATCGGTTCCGCGTGCGCCCAGATCGATGGCTTGTTGCGCGAGTAATCCGATCGCCTCGGCGGCGGCCTGAGTATTGGGCGCATGCAGCGACTGCGCCAGCATGCCGGCCACAATGGGCGCCGCAAACGAGGTGCCGCGTACGGCGGTAAATGAATTCGATAAGGACGCTGCCACCATATCCGCGCCCGGCGCGGCGAAACTGACCTGCGGCCCGCGACCTGCCTCGAGCAGAACTTTGTGATGCGCGTCCACCGCGGTCACGCCGATGACACCCGGATAAGAGGCTGGATAGAGCGGACGGGCTGCAGGTCCATCATTACCAACCGCGGCCACGATCAGATAACCGCGGGCCAGCGCGAGCTTCACGATGTGCTCGAGCATAAGATTCGGCGGTCCAACCAGACTCACATTGATGACCGGTACTGCTTGCTGCGTGAGCCAGGCTATCGCGTCAACGACCCAATCCACGGCTCCGCCCGTCGCAGATCCGCAGTAGACGTCAGCAGCAAATAACTGCGCACCGGGTAAGACACCATTGAACAAGGCCGATTTGCCCACGAGCAGCGAGGCGACCGCGGTGCCGTGAGCGCTGGCAATGACTTTGCCGTCACATCCATAGTGCTCGATATCGACATTGTGGAAGACCATATGCGCGACATCGACGCCGCCGTCGACCAAACCGATCCTGACCGACGATTCGGTCGCAGGCGCACTCGCCGACGAGATCTCAGCCGGCGCGGTTTGCTCCGGCTCGGCGCCGCTTTCCAGATAGATGTGATCGAAATCATAGGTGCCGCCCGGGTCGCTCGTGCGAAGCTGTCTTAGCGCCCGGCGCGTGTCTGAACCCGCAGGGATGCGCAGGACCACGATGCGGACATCGAGCACTGGAAGTGTTTGCTCGCGCACTACCGTGAAACCTAATGCGCGCGCTGCGTCCAGGGCCGCAGGGGCAGGGGAGAGGGCAACGATCTGCGCGCGCACGATCGGATTGCCATCCGGATCGGCTTCCAACTCCGTGCGGTGAGCGCGCAAGAGCTCTCGAACGCGCAGCGCTCGCACATCGGCAACGCTCGAGCTCTGCAGATTATTGGGCAGGCCATTGAGCGTTCCCGCTACGGCTGGCGGCAGTCCGACGCTTGGCAGACTGGGCAGCGCCAGCGGCAAAGCGCGGATTTGCGCGCGGGCCGCGGGCGCGATCAGCAGCGCCAGAATCCAAAGCCAGTACCAGCGGCTTTTGAGCATGCAGACACGATAGTGGATTGTTTTGCATGCCGGGAGGGGGTGGAAGAAAATGACCTCGCCCGTCGTTCTGGAATTGTGATGCATGAGTCATTCGCTATCTCAGGTCCAGGACCAACTGGTTGCGCTGCTGCCCAGATTACGTCGCTTCGCGCGCTCACTGACCCGTCATCACGCGGATGCGGACGATCTCGTGCAAACGGCGCTCGAGCGCGCGCTTATGCGGCTCGAGCAGTGGCAAACGGGCTCACGACTGGATAGCTGGATGTTTGGAATCATTCACAATGCCTGGATTGACGAGGTGCGTGCGCGCCGCCGACGCGATCGCGTGTTGACGGCGCAGGAGGCCGGCGAGCACATAGCCGATGCGGCCAGCGAGGCGCCCATTCAGCGCCTGTCACTGCAGGCAGCCTTCGAGCAGCTCGATGAGGAGCAACGCGAAGCGGTACTGCTCGTCCTGGTGGAAGGCCTTTCATACAAGGAAGCCGCCGGCGTGTTGAACGTGCCGATCGGTACCGTAAGCAGCCGTATCGCCCGCGGGCGCGAGAGTCTTGAGGCGCTGCTCGGTGGTCGTGAGGGAGGACTGCGATGAGCATATCCGACGATATGCTGATGGCGTATGCGGACGGAGAGTTTGACAAACCCGAGTTCGCGAGCGAGCGCAACGCAGTTGAGATGGCCATTGCCTCAGATCCCGAGCTCGCGCTGCGCGTCGAGCGGTTTCGAAGCCAACGGCGTGATCTGGGCTCGCTCTATGCCGAAGTCCTCGAAGAACCGGTGCCCGAGCCTCTGCTCAATGCCGCGCGCGCGCAGCCCCGGGAAGCGGCGACTGTTACGGACCTCGCCCAGGCACGCTCGGCAAAAAAAGCATCCGGCGCGGCGAGCTCAGTCGCCGGAACCACGGCGGCGGCGGCCGGAAAATTGCGACCGTGGTTCGCGATCGCGGCCAGTGTGATCGTCGGCGTGCTCGTGGGTCATTACGCACTCGTGTCGCAGGGAGCCGGTCCGATCGCTGTCAATGGCGCAAGCCTCCTCGCGCAATCCTCACTACGTCAGGCATTGTCTGATCAACTCACCGCCGATCAGTCGCACACTGCAGCCGTTCAGATTGGGTTGAGTTTCAGATCGAAATCGGGTCAGTACTGTCGTACGTTCACGCTCGAGCAACGCGAGCCGCTCAGCGGCCTTGCGTGCCATCAGGGCGCAGACTGGCGCATTGATGCCCTGGCTCCGGCTGAGACTGCAGGCAATGCCGGGACGGCCTATCGTCCTGCGGTCTCGGCGCTGCCTGCGGCGGTGCGCGCCGCGGTGGAAGATCAAATGGCAAGCGAGCCCTTGGATGCGCAAGGCGAAGCGCAGGCAAAGCGTGCGGGCTGGCAGTAGTTGCCTAGTCGCGCGCCAGAATATCCTCCAGATCCGATCGCGCCGCGCGCATTGCCGCTTCGTGCGAAATCTGGTTTCGGTCCGCACTGCCGTTGACGATCACTGCAAATGCAATCCAGCCGCCGTCGCGCTTGCGCAGATAACCTGCAATCCCGCAAACGGACACCGGCTCATTCAAGGTGCCGGTCTTGAGCGCGACGCGATCGAGCCACGCGTCACTGCCGAGCCGCATGAACTCGAACGGCGCATCGCGCGGAACCGTGAGGCTGCCGTAGAAGGCCGGAAAGTGCCCCGTTGCGCGGTACTCGTAATCAAGCAGCTCCGTCAGATCACTGGCCGATAGCCGGTTCTCGATCGTCAGACCGCTACCACTGAGCAACAGCGGTAGTCCGCCCTCGGCAGGCGGCGCGGCGCGCTGCACGCGTGACATGAACTGTGTAAGCACCTGCGTGGCGGCAGGAAGATCGTGCGGCGGCGAGTTGGTCATGCTGGCGGCCAGATCCATCGTGAGCACGTCGGCGATATAGTTGTTCGAGAATCGCAGCATGCGTCCGAGCTGCTCGCGCAAAGTCAGGCCATCGGTCTGCGCAAGCAGCTGGGCGCTCGCGGGTGGCTGCTCCTCAGTGACCACAATCGATCCGGGAGCAGAAATTCCGAGCTCACGCAGAACCTCGACGAACAGCAGTCCGACTCCGCGCGAAGAATCGGACATCGAGCGATAGACGCGCTGTTCGCTGCCGAGCGGAATGTCGCCCCCAACGCGCAGCCGGTCGCTACCCCCATCGGTATCGCGCTCGACCTTGAGCGTCGAGCGCATGCCGGCAGCAACCGATTTGACGCTCCCAAGCACTTCCACGGGCAGGTGATTGACAGCGCAGCCGCGGATCTGTGCCGGACTGCCTGCCTGGGTCGGCCGCACGATGAGGCACCAGTTGCCGAAGTCCACACCGAGCGATGCAATCGGCGCGTTGTACGCCGAATCGCTGTGCCGAAGCGCGTCGCAGCGATCCTTCGCCCCGCAGACAATCTTGCCGAATGGCGAGAGACTGACGATGAGCCGGCCTGAGATCGAACTGATGTCGTAGCCCTTGAGCTGCGCCGCGAGCTGCCAGAGCGAGTGATCATCGAGCGAGGGATCACCCGCCCCGCGCAGGATCAGATCCCCATGCAGCACACCATCATGAATCTCGCCGGCCGCGAGCAGCTGCGTCTGGAACATCTTGTCGGTTGGCCACACCTCGAGCGCGGCCGCGGCGGTGATCAGTTTCGTCAGCGAGGCCGGCGTCAGGCGCGTGCCGGCGTTCAAGCGGCCGATAACGGTGTGCCGGTCCAGATCGATTGCCGAGGCACTGACGAGAGCCCCATCGCGCTGCAGCGCGCTGAGCGCGTTCCAGTCCGCCATGACCGGAGCGGCGGCGCATGCCGCGATGGCGCCGAACACAAGCGCCTTAAAGAACATCGCGTACGAACGTATTTTCACCACCGCATCAATATTATGCTTCTGTTGCGTCACAGCAAACACAAGATCCAAGGTCGAGGTCACACAGAACTTGCGGCTGACTTGTTTTGGTCGGCGGCGTGGATAGGGGCCGGGGCAGGGCCCTCGTGCGCCGTTCGCTCAATCGCCCAGCGCGTCAGATCGCTCGCTGATAATGGGCGCGACACGAGATAGCCCTGTACCAGATCGCAGCCCAGCCGTTTGAGTGCCTCGAAGCTCGTCGGTTGCTCGACGCCTTCGGCGACGACTTTGAGACCCAATGCATGACCCAGGTTGATGGTTGATCGGACGATCACCTCATCGTTCGGTCGCGCTTCGAGCTCCTGAATGAACGAACGGTCGATCTTGATCTCGTCCACCGGCAGACGCTTGAGGTGCGAAAGCGAAGAGTAGCCGGTACCAAAGTCGTCGATCGAGAAGCGCACGCCGAGCACGCGCAGTTGCTCCATCACGCGCAACGTATTGGACAGGTCCTTCATGGCCGCGCTTTCGGTTAGTTCCAGCACCAGCCGCCGGGAATCCGCGCCCGTCTCGGCCAGGATCTGTATCAGGGAGTCAGCGAAACTCGGATCAGCCAGATCCGTCGGCGAAACATTGACCGACACGTCGAGCTCGAAGCCGCATTGTTTCCAGGCGCGCAGCTGCAGCAAAGCGCTGCGCAGCACCCATGCAGTGATAAAGCGAATCATGCCGGTGCGCTCGGCGTGTGGAATGAAATCGTTGGGTGGAATGAAGCCCATCTCAGGATGATTCCAACGCACGAGCGCCTCGCAGCCCAGCATGCGTGCGTTCTCGAGCGACACCTTCGGTTGATAGTAGAGCTGCAATTGGTCGGATGCGATGGCGCGGCGAAGCTGGCCGAGGATCGCCATTTGATGTCGATGCGATTCATCGTCGCCGCGAACAAATACGCCAACGGCGCTGCCGGACTCCTTGGCACGGTACAGCGCCAGTTCGGCTCGCTGCAGCAGCTCGGAAGGCAGATCGCCATCGTCCGGGAAAACGGCCACGCCCGCCCGCGCCTCGACCTGCAGCGAGACGCCCGAATAGTCGAACGCGGCCCGCAAATGCTCGATCATCGCTTCGGCCCGGGCTTGCGCCTCGCTTGCACCGACCGACTCCAGCACGACCAGGAACTGATCGGTAGCGGTTCGACCGACGCGCTCGCTGACCGGGATATCGGAAGTCAGGCGTCGCGTGACTTCCCAGAGCACCTCATCGCCGGCCGCGTGGCCCAGCGAGGCGATGATGTTTTGGAATTGCTGGATCTCGATCAGGCAGACCGTCAACGGCTGATTGATGCTACGCGCGTGAATCAGCAGCTCCTGCAGAATCTCGCTCATCCGGGCGAGCATGGGTAATTGCGTCAGCCCATCATGCAACGCCTGATGCCGGATCGTCGCCTCACGATCGGCGACCGCGGTGCGCATGGCGTTGAACGCGCTGGCCAGACGCGAGAGCTCCGTGGTACTGGCGGGTGGCACGTCAACGCTGTAGTCGCCCGCCTCCAAGCGCTCGGCCGCCTTCGTCAAGGCGTCGATCGGCCGGGTCGCGCCGCGTGCCAGCAGCGCACTGAGCGCGCAGGCCACCGCCAGCGCAACGGCGCCGATCGCGAGAATCGATTGGCGCAGCACCTCATACGGACGCAGAACCTCAGACATCGAGCGCTGCAGTACGAGCGACAAGCGACCATCATTCGAGCCGATCGGGTTGGTCCACATCAGGTACTCATCGGCACCGCTCTTGAGGAAGAACGGCGTCGTCGAGCGCGTATCGGCTGCCTGTGCCAGCGCCGATCGGCGAGCCTGGCCCAGGGAGCTCTCGACGTCGACACCCGTGCCCTCGCCAGCGCTCACGAACGCTACGTCCACGCCCAATACGCGGGCCATATCGGTAGCAAGCTTGTCGTCCAGTGCAAAGGCCACGGCCGTCCATCCGATTGGCGCGGGCGCAAGCACTGGGTCAAGCACGAGCTGGTAAGGACGACCGTCGATGAGCCGATACAGTCGCAGCATCTCGTCATCGGAGCTGGTCGAGATCAGCGCCCGCAGATCGCGCTGCGTGCGCACGGTGACCGATTCAAGAGTGCTGGCAATCAATCGCGCGTCCGGGCTCAGCACGATGATCGCGTCCGCTCCGATTCGGGCACGTTGATTTTTGATGGCTGAAATCACTGTCAGCGTATCACCGGAGGACACGGCTTCCTTGAAACCATAGTCCGAGGTGAGCACTTCGGCGGCGCCGGTGAGCTGATTGCCGCGGAAGCGCAGCATCTCGCGCGCGGTATCGGCGGCAGAGCGCATTTGCCGCACGGCCTGTTGCTCGACCTCGGCGCGTGTTCGCACGACGACCGCGAAGAGCGCGGCGCTCAGAATCAACGTGACGAGACCGACCACTAGGGCTAGGATTTGCCCGCGGAAACTGCCCAACAGCGACAGGCGCACTCGCATGACCCATGCTAGCCGTGTTGGCCATAGCCATACCGGGGCTCGCCGCCGATATCTGACCCAACTCGCGGCAGCGGCGCGCGGTTTCGCCAAATGCATCACATTTGCGTGCCTGGGCGCGTGCGCCGCGTCCAGCTTTTGCCTGGCGGCCGGACTTACCGTCACGGTGCTGGACCGCAGCGGCCATGCGCTACCGGAAGTGGTCGTGACCGCTGCGCCAACCCCAGAGGTACATAGCGCCCCCGCAGCCAGTCATGCCACGGCGATCATGGATCAGCGCAATATTGCGTTCGTGCCGCAGGTGCTCGTCGTCGGCGTCGGCACCAGTGTTGACTTTCCAAACAACGATACGGTCAGCCATCAGGTCTACTCATTCTCGCCCGCCAAGCGCTTTCAGCTCCCACTCTACAAGGGCGGCCTGCATCCGCCGGTCATATTTGATAAGGCCGGCCTCGTCGTGCTCGGGTGCAACATCCATGACCAGATGGTCGGCTATATCTACGTCACCGACGCGCCGTTCTACGGCAAGACGGATGCGCAGGGCACCGTGCACCTGAGCAATGGCGCTGGCGACTACGTGCTCACGCTTTGGAGTCCCTACATCGCTGACCCTGCGGCCACATTGACCCAAACCGTGCACGTTGGGGCGGCAGAAAGCACCAGCACGCAAATCCAATTGACTCGTGACCTGCGCGCAAGGCCCGAGCCCAGACCACGACGGGCGGACTGGGAATATTGATGCGCCGAGTCTGTGCCCTCGCTCTATTGAGTGCTGCACTCTGGAGCTCGGTCGGCCTGGCACAGGATCGCTTCAGCATGGTCGGCGAGATTGACCTGCGATGGGTCGAGGCGTCGGGTCCTACTTCGTATCTTTATGGCGGCCTGGGCCTGCTGCGCTTTGACTCAGAGCACGAGGGTCTGCGCCTGGGCTACGCGATGCTCGCCCCGCAATTTCGCATTACCGACATATTGAGCGCGCATGTCGTCGCCGACGCCTACGACGATCACGATCGCAATTTCGTGGATCTCTCCGAGGCGTATCTGCAGGTGCGGCCGTTTCCAACCGGTTCGATACGCTGGAGCGCCAAGGCCGGCGCATTCTACATGCCGGTGTCGCTCGAGAATCGCGGCCCGGGCTGGACCGATGTCTACACAATCACGCCATCGGCGCTGAACACCTGGATTGGGGAGGAATTTCGCACGATCGGCACAGAGGTCGAAGCCCGTTGGCTCGGCGCGAACTATGGCTACCTGGGTGATGTTGCGCTCGTGGCAGCCGTATATGGCTGGAATGAGCCGGCCGGAGGTTTGATCGCGGAGCGTGGATTTGGTATGACCGACCGACCCTCGACACTGTTCGGCGGCCTGGGAATGCCGCCGATGGAATTCTATCATCAGGTCGACCATAACCCCGGCTATTACGCCGGACTGACCTGGCGCCATCACGACATCCTCGAAGTGCGCGCGTTGCACTATGACAATCGTGCCGACCCGAGCGCAATGACCAGCACGGCAACGGCGTGGCGAACGCGCTTCTCGACGATGGGCGCGCGACTGGAGCCAAACGCCGCCTGGAGTTTTATCGTCCAATACATCGACGGCAATACGACGTGGGGCCCGAATGAGTACTTCGATGAGCAATTCAAGATGAACTACCGCACCGCGTTTGCCCTCACGAGCTTCGAATGGCAGCGCGAGCGATTCACCGCGCGCTTCGATGACTTCCAGACGAGCCAGATCAGCGGCTTCTACGGACCGCCCAGCGATGAGGTGGGTCACGCCTGGACCTTCGGCTGGATGCACGATCTGGGCGCAGGCTGGCGATTGGCGGCTGAATGGATACGGGCCACGAGCCGCTTTCCGCAGCGCGCTGAATATGATGAGTCATCCGGACTCATCGAATCGCAGGTACAGCTCGCTATCAAATACCGACTTCATTGGGGCATGTGAGTTGATGGCCAGCGCTCCCGGCACGGGCCTCAAGCTGCTCGCCGACGATGAGCCGCCAGCATTTCTCGAAGTGGGGCTGGACGGTCGATCGAATTTCCTCATCGTGGTCGATCATGCAAGCTGGCGCATCCCGAGCCGCCTGGGGAATCTGGGTCTACCGGCCTCGGAGTTGCGCCGCCACATCGCCTGGGACATCGGCAGCCTCGCAGTCGCCCGCAAGGTAGCCGCGGCGCTCGATGCCCCGCTCATCGCACAGAATTATTCGCGGCTCGTGATTGACTGCAATCGCGACCCTGAGGTCGCATCATCGATTCCAACGATCAGTGAATCGGCCCAGATCCCCGGCAATATAGACTTGAGTAGCGAGGAAGTTGCTGCACGCCGTGCCGAGATCTTCGAGCCCTATCACAACAAGATTCGCGCACTATTGGATCAAAGGCTGGCGGCTGGCCGCCCTACGATACTGGTGGCTCAGCACAGCATGACGAATATCTTCAAAGGCGTCCAGCGCGAGATGCACGCCGCCATACTGTACAACCGCGATCGTCGTTTCGCCGGCCTGGTGCTGGACAGCCTGCGCCGTGAAACCGATCTCGTGATCGCCGACAACGAGCCATACTTCGTCAGCGACGCGACCGACTACACCATTCCGCAGCATGGCGAGGCGCGCGGGCTGCCGCACGTTGAGATCGAGATACGCCAGGACCTGTTGCTGGATGAGGCCGGACAGACGGCGTGGGCGCAGCGCATCACTCAGGCGCTGCGCAATGCGGAACAGGCGCTGCCCGGATTAGCTCGGTGAATTCACCGAGCTTACTTGAGCGCGACGCGCGCAGCGTTGCCAACATCGCGCGGCTGCGCTTCTCGCCGCTGAGCCTCATCGGTGGGCATGGCAATCGTTTGATCGAGGAGGGCGGTCGGCAGTTGCTCGATCTATCGGCGTCCTTCGGGCCGGCGATCCTCGGCTACAGCGATCCGGCCATCACGCGCGCGGTGAGCGAGGCGAGTGCCAACATGGCCGGCGCGAGCCTGCTGGCCTTTCCCAACGAGAATGCGGTCGCGCTGGCCGAAGATCTGCTGCGACTCACGCCCGGGCAGGGCGAGCGGCGCGTCTGGTTTGGTCACTCGGGCTCGGACGCCAATGATTGCGCGATGCGCGTGGTGCAAGCCGCGAGCGGCCGATCTCGCTTCATCTCCTTTATCGGCTCCTATCACGGCAACCTCTCGGGCTCGATGAGTATCAGCGGACACACCGCGATGACTCACACGTTGCCGCGCGCCGGCCTCGTGCTTCTGCCCTATCCGGAACCCTATCGGCGCAACTTCAGTGCCGAGGACGTGCTCAAGCTGCTGGACTATCAGTTTGCGACCACCTGTCCGCCGCAACAGGTCGCGGCCATATTCATCGAGCCTTTAATGGCCGACGGCGGACTCATCGTGCCGCCGCCCGGTTTTCTCGCGGCGATCCAGCAACGCTGTCGAGCCCATGGCATCCGTATCATTGTCGATGAAGTCAAAGTGGGTCTCGCCCGCAGCGGCAAAATGCACTGTTTCCAGCACGAGGGGCTCGAGCCCGACCTCGTCGTATTCGGTAAGGGTCTGGGCGGGGGTCTGCCGCTATCGGCTGTCGTGGGACCTCTGGACATCATGGACCACGCTCCGGCCTTTGCCTTACAAACCACCGCCGGCAACCCCATCGCCACGGCCGCTGGACGCGCCGTACTGCAGGCGATCGCCGACAAGAATCTGATCGAGCGCTCGAACCAGATTGGAGCATTGCTCGCTCGGGGCCTGCGCGAATTGAGTGCACGCCATCCGATGATCGGGGACGTACGGGGCCGCGGCCTCGCCATCGGCGTGGAGTTGGTCAGCGACCGCCAGACACGCGAGCCAGTACCGGTCAGCACGACCGCCAAGGTGATCTATCGCGCCTATCAGCTTGGAGCGGTCTTTTTTTATGTTGGACTGCGCGGCAATGTGCTGGAATTCACCCCGCCGCTCACACTCAGCGTGAGCGAGGTCGCGGAAGCATTGGGCATCATTGATCAAGCCATGACCGATGTGAGCCGCGGTCGCGTGTCTGACGCCGATGTGGCGCCGTTCATGATGTGGTAAAGATCTTGCGGGAAGGAGCAAAAGCTTGGGAACGCTGGTATCGCGCCTGAATCTGCCCGAGGCCGTTGCGCTCTCGCTGTCCGTCATATCCCCGACTGTCACCGCAGCTTTCAATATCACGCTGGTCGCGCAGGCGGCGGGACCGGCTGCACCGCTCGCCTTTGCGATCGGCACGATCGCGATGGCGCTGGTTGCACTGTCGTTCATCGCCTTCACCCATCGCGTCGCGCATGCCGGGTCGGCCTACGCCTATATCACGCACACCTTCGGCAGTCGCACGGGCTTTGTCGCCGGCTGGACGTTGCTCGCGACCTATCTGGGATTCGCGACCGGATTTGCGGCCCTCGTTGGCAGCTTCACGAGCGCCGCGCTCAAGGGATTGAATATCGAGGTCGGATCCCTGTGGCTCGTGATCGGCGGCGCCTCGATGCTGCTGGCCTGGTGGCTCGCCTATCGAGATATGAAACTGTCCGGTTGGATCATGTTGGGACTGGAAGGGGCTGCCGTGACCGGCATCATCGCGCTGTGCATTCGCATCGTGCAGCAGACTCATCCCGACCTCGCACAGACGGTGGCCAGTTTTCGACCTTCCGCACAATTCAACGGCTGGTCGGGACTAGGCTACGGCATGGTTTTCTGCATCTTGAGTTTTGCGGGCTTTGAGGGCGCTGCGACGCTGGGCGAGGAGACCATCAACCCAAGGCGCAACATTCCCATTGCGCTGCTCGGCACGGTTTTGGGCTCGGGCGTATTCTTCATCTTCGTCGCCTATTGCGAAGTGATCGGGTTCGGGCCGCATGGCATCGCAGATCTGGGCAACTCCCAGGCGCCGCTCAACGATCTGGCTCTGCGCTACACCACGCCGCGGCTGGCCATGGCGCTGGATCTGGCCGCCGCGGCCAGTTGCTTCTGCGGCGTGCTGGGCTGCCTGACGGCCGGGGGTCGCGTGCTGTTTGCACTAGGGCGCGCCGGACTCTCACCGATGCTCGCGATCGTGCATCCCTCGCATGGCACACCAGCCCCTGCCGTATCGCTGACCGCAGCACTGATCATCCTGCCCTTCGTGATCTGGGCGCCATACGCCGGCGCCGGCAACTATTACAGTTATTCCAGCGAGATTGGCGTGCTTTCCTTGATCCTGGTCTATATCGGCGTCGCCGGCGCTGAAGTCATCGAAGCCTGGCGCGAGCAGCGAGCGCTGTGGTCAGCAGTGTGCATCCTGGGGCCGATCGTGCTGGTCTGGGTGCTCTACCACACGATCTTTCCGACGCCGCCTTATCCGAATAATCTCTGGCCTTATTTCACGTTGCTTTGGGCGGCCCTCTCGTGGGCGCTGATTAGACTGCGTCCCGCCGTGGCCAATGCGCCACTGCCCGATTACTTCTGATGAAACCGATCCTCGCGCTCAACGCCTTCGATATGAATGCCACCGCCGACTTTGGCGGTGCCCTCGGCGCACGCATCAAGCAGCGAGCCGAGTTGTTTGGCGCTGCGTCGGTGCTGTTTTACGAGCGGCCGCTCGAGATCGTGCGCGGCGAGGGCTGCTGGCTCTACGACGCCGACGGCGTTGCCTATCTGGATGCCTATAACAATGTGCCATCGGTCGGGCACTGCCACCCGCGGGTCGTGGAGGCGGCAAGCCGGCAGTTGGCTCAACTCAATATCCATAGCCGCTATCTGAACCAGGGCGTCATGGATTACGCGCAGCGGCTGCTCGCAACGCTTCCCCGTGACCTATCGAATATCACCTTCACCTGCACAGGCAGCGAGAGCAATGATCTGGCCCTGCGGCTGGCAAATCATTACACGGGTGGCACCGGCGTCATCGTCACCGAGGCGGCCTATCACGGCAACACCGCACGGGTAAGCGAAGTCTCGCCGAGCGTGTTCAAGCAAGGCTCGCCGCCGCCGCATGTGCGCGTGATCGCGGCGCCCGACTCCTATCGCATTCCGGCCGAGCGCCTGGCGGATTATTTCGCCGGCGAAGTTGACTCGGCGATCAGCGATCTGGAGCGCCGCGGCATCGGATTTTCTGCCTTGCTGATCGACAGTATTTTCTCGAGCGATGGCATCTTTGCCGACCCACCTGGGTTCCTGGCTGCAGCCATCGACATCGTTCACCGCGCCAATGGAATGTTCATTGCGGATGAAGTGCAGCCCGGATTTGTCCGTACCGGGACGCACTTCTGGGGCTTCCAGCGCCATGGTGTGCAGCCCGACATCGTCACGATGGGCAAACCGATGGGTAACGGCTATCCGATCGCCGCTGTCGTGACGCGTCCGGAGATTCTCGCTGCATTCTGCCGGCAGGTCGGCTACTTCAATACCTTCGCGGGTTCACCGGTCGCCGCTGCGGTCGGGCAGGCCGTGCTCGACGTGATTGACGACGAAGGCTTGATGCGTAATGCGTTCCAGGTCGGGGACTATCTCAGGCAGCGCCTCAGAGAGCTCTCGGGGCGCCATAGCATCATTGGCGATGTACGCGGCGCCGGTCTTTATATTGGCGTGGAGATGACGCGGGCCAGCGACGGCTCACCGCAAGCGCAGCTCGCCACGACAATTATCAATGCATTACGCGATCGACAGGTGCTGATAGGCGCGGCCGGCCGGTACGGTGAAATTCTGAAACTGCGTCCGCCATTGTGTTTCTCAGCTGCGAACGCCGATCAGCTCGCGACAGCGCTGGAAGACGTGCTGACAAAACTCACTGCAGCGCCGTGAGATGGCTGAAGAATATGCCCCCGAGGTCGTCGCTGACCTTAAGCTGATGGTTGCGCAGAGCCTGGCTCGCTGGGACTTATCCTCTGCTAGCGTGATAAGTCTGCTGAATCTTTCTGAGAACGCCACATTTGCGCTCCGCGACCGGGGCGGCCGCGAGCTGGTACTGCGCGTGCATCGCGTGGGCTACTCGTCAGCCGAGGAGATCCGGTCGGAGCTCGCCTGGATCAATGCGCTGCGTCGGGACGGGGCGATCGAGACTGCCACGCCGGTGTCGGGCACTGATGGCGAGATGGTCCAGACGCTCGAGTCGCCTTCGGGGAGATCTTCGCGTTACGCGGTCGCCTTCGAACGCTTAGCCGGCAGGGAGCCGGACTCGAGTCGTGATGCCGTGCAGTGGTTCGAGCGACTCGGCGAGCTCACCGCGAAGATGCACCGGCACGCCCGATCATGGAAGCTGCCCGCGGGCTTTCGCCGCAAACGCTGGGATCTTGAGGCCATGGTGGGGCCAAAAGCCTTTTGGGGATCATGGCGGGACGCCATCGGCCTGGACGCAACGGGCGCGGCCGTGATCGAGCAAGCCCTCGCGCTCATCGGGCAGCGCCTCGAGCGATTCGGTATCGAAGCGGATCGCTTCGGCCTCGTGCACGCGGATCTGCGTCTGGCCAATCTGCTCGTCGAGGCAGAGCATCTGCGCATCATCGATTTCGACGATTGCGGCTTCAGCTGGTTCATGTATGACTTTGCGACCGCGGTGAGTTTCATCGAACATGAGCCGATCGTGCCCGAGCTGCTGCGGGCCTGGCGCCGCGGCTATAGCCAAGTCGCACCGCTGTCAGCCGAGGAAATAGATGAAATTGCGACCTTCGTGGTCTTGCGGCGCATTGTGCTGAGCGCTTGGCTTGCCTCCCACAATGAAGTTCAATTCGCACGGCAATTTGGCGCAGCCTATACACACGGCACCGTGACGATCGCGCAAGAGTATCTGTCCGGGCAATTCTTGAGAGCGGCGCCTGCCGCCTAAGGAGAGTGTCGATGTTTACCCCACTGCGTGGACGCTCTGTCATCGTCACCGGCTCGAGCAAAGGCATCGGTCGTGGTATCGCGCTTCGCTTCGGCTTGGCGGGCTGCAAACTGCTCGTCGTCTCGCGCAAGCTCGAGGAGTCCAAAGCCGTTGCCGCCGAGATTGTCGTGGCGGGGGGAGAGGCGCGCGCGTTTGTGGCCGACGTGACGAGTCAAGCGGATATGCAGGCCATGGCCCAAGCTGCGATTGACGCATACGGCGCAATCGACATCCTGTGCGCCAACGCCGGCATCTTCCCCGCCGCAAAGCTCGGGACCATGACGGCCGCGGATTTCGATGCCGTCATCGGCACGAATCTGAAGGGAACCTTTCTGGCCGTCTCGGCCTGTCTGCCGGCGATGAAGGCAAAAAAGGCCGGCCGCATTATTCTGACCTCATCGATCACGGGCCCCGTCACCGGTTATCCCGGCTGGTCGCACTACGGCGCCAGCAAGGCCGGGCAGCTCGGATTCATGCGCACTGCGGCCATCGAACTCGCATCTTTCGGCATCACCGTCAACGCAGTACTGCCCGGTAACATTGCCACCGAGGGGCTCTCGGGCCTGGGCGAGGAGTACATCAAGCAAATGGAGGCCTCGGTACCCATGCACCGACTGGGCAGCGTGACCGACATCGCCAATGCGGCGCTGTTCTTTGCCAGCGACGAGGCCGCCTATATCACCGGCCAGAGCCTCGTGATCGACGGCGGCCAGATCCTGCCGGAGTCACTGGCCGCCCTCGACAGTTGACTGCTGTCAGAAGCGGTAATCGAACTGCGTGCCGAAGGTCCGTGGCTGATTGGTCGAGTAGCGGATCACTTGCGGAATGTTGAACTGGAAGCTCGTGTTGTTGGAGGAAATCTCCGCGACTTTATCGGTCACATTAGTAATAAACAGTGCGGCCGACCACCTGTCGCCCGACAGCGCCGCGCGCGCATTGACGATGTTGTATGACGGTAACCTGATGCCGAAGTAGAATGCTTCGTCGACCGTCGTGCCGACGAATCCGGACGTCGCGCGAGCCGAAAACTTGTAGCCGCTCGGCAGAACGGTCGAATAGAGCAGCGTAAGATTCGCGGTTTCCTTGGGCACGTTCAGTATCGGCGCGTAGCAGGTGGTGCTGTTATCACGGCAAGTCGGCGCCCCACCTGGGTCAACGGCCTGAAGGAAGGTCTTGTAGCCGGCGTCGACATTCGTGATGGTCGCATCCGTGTAGGCGCCGTTCAGCTCCAGGGTCCACTCCGTAGACAGCTTGGCATCGATTTCCAATTCCGGTCCAAATGAGCGCCCGTTGCCGGCGTTGGTGATGTATTCGTAGCCGCAGTTGATCAGCGGTGTCTGCTGCACGCCGTCCCAGACGATATAGAAGATGTCGCCGTTGACGGTCAGCCAGTTGTTGAACATCTTCGCCTTCTCGCCCAGCTCGTAGTCCCAAACGCTGTCCGAGCTGAACGTGAGGGGCGCAACCGAGCAAAACGGCGGATCATCCGGCGGCGGGAAAATCTGATTGACGCCACCCGGTCTGAATCCTCGCGAAGCTGAAATATAAGTGTTCAGATCCTCGTTAGGCTCGTACGAGAGATTGAAGCGCGGGTTGAAACCGCTGTTGGAGACGTGGTTCGAAAGCGATGTTGCGGGCGGCAGCAGGTTTGGGGCGTCGGAGCCATATTCAAATTCGAGCTGCCGGCTCTTGTAGTCATACCAGCGCGCGCCGGTGGAGAACGTCCAGTTGTTGGCAAACTTGTACGAGCCGTCGAAAAAGACCGCCGCTTGTTCCATGCGATAGGGGTTATCCGAATAATAGAACACACCCTGGGGCTGGTTGATGTTCTGCGTGCTGAAGCCGTCCTCGAGCCAGATGGAATTGAGCTCGCTCCAGAATGCGCCTACTGTCCAGTGCAACTGCTCGCTACCGCTCGAACTCAGCCGTACCTCCTGACTGAGCTGGCGGGTAAAATCATCTTCCGAATACGGACTATTCATGTAGGTCGAATAAGTTGGAGCGGTATTCTCCGTACCATTGGGTAAAAGATTGTTGTCGACCGAGATCGACTCCGAGCCGTCCTGGGTCTGAGTCTCCTGCCGATCATAGTAGGCTGTGGCACTGGTCAGATCCGCGAAGCCAAGATGAGCCGTGATCGTCAGACTCTCGATGTGAATATCGTCTTCGATGGGCTCCGGGACATTGAATGGCTCGTAACGCGACAGGTATTGGACTCCCGGCGGACTATCAAATTCGTCGTAGGCGCCCATCGCCATGTGCTGAGCCATCGCGCTCGCGACGATCGATAGAGCGCTCGTAGGCTGGAAGAGCACGCTGACACGACCGCTGTCCAAAAATTCGGTGTTCGCATCCTTATCGACATATTGCACCGGTGCGGCCGCGACGTTGCCGCGAACATAGGGTGCCGTAGTGCCCCCTCCGGGGTTGTAAGTCGAATCGCCCGGAAACGGATTCAACACAACGCGATCGATCCAGCCGCTACGCCATGTTTCTGTGCCGACGATGCGCACCGCCAGCATGTCGCCGATCGGCAGATTGATCATCGCATTGCCGCCACCATTGAGGCCGCCGCCTTCCGTGCCTGAGACGGTGCCTTCGACCGAGGCTTCGTAGGTACCGAGCTTGGGCTGATTGGTGACGATCTTGATAGCGCCGCCCATGGATCCGGACCCATAGAGCGTGCCCTGAGGTCCGCGCAGCACCTCGACTCGGCTGACGTCATACAGATCAGGTTCGATCATGACTTTGCCGACCTGGTCCAGCGTCGGTGCGGACAACGGAACCTCATCCAGATAAAAGCCGACCGTGGCCGAGGCGCCACCGTTAGACGCGATACCGCGCGCGTCGTACTCGGACTGTCCGGGTCCCGCGGAGCGCATCGATAGGCCGGGTATCGTGCGAGTGATGTCTTCGACGCTGGTGATACCAGAAGAGATCAGCTCGTCTCCACTGAGGGCGGAGATGCTGATGGGCGTGTCCTGAATGGTCGCCTCGTATCTCTGGGCGGTGATCGTGATTTCCGATAGGCCCGTATCGGTTGCGCTGCCGCTCGCCGTGCTGGCGATCGTCTGCGCCAGGCAATTCGCTGGCAGCAAGCTCGCGCCCAGAATTGATCCCACCAGGACGAAACAGAATCTGGGCAGGCTTAAACTCGAATTTTGATTGTTTGTATACATCGCGAGCATCTCCCGGCTTATTCGCAAGGCGATGCAACTTCCATACCATTCACTCGGTCGCACTGACTGTGTCATGCTCACAACACACGATGTCGTTAACTCGTTGTTAAGAGCGATCACGCGCGCTGTTCAGAGCAATTGGATTGAAGTGCGCGTCAACAGACCCAATGCAGTCATCGCGCCGGTCACAGCTCTTGCCCTAATACGAAGCATTTGCTTGCCTGTAAGGCTCACGTTTAGTGCGTGACGCAGCTGTGTAGTGTTGCGTCGCTGTTCAGAGTCGTATAGTGGTCTTACGAATTTTCGGCCGAGTGGTTACGGTCATTGCCGCATTTCAGGAATACAGTTATTGGTTGATAGGCAAAAGACGAGGCGTGCATGACGGTCGTGGTCACGGGAAATTGCAGCCTGTGCCGATTCACCGAGTGCGTCGACGTATGCCCGGTGACCTGTTTTCATAGCGATGAGACGATGGTCTACGTCGATCCGGTCGAGTGCATTGACTGCATGGCCTGTATCGTCGTATGTCCGGTCAAAGCAATTTACGCCGAGGAGGATGTACCTGCCTCTGAGCGCGAATGGATCGATGTCAATCGCGCGCGTTCACAAGTGCTTCCCACATTAATGCTCAAGCAGGAGCCTTTGCCAACGGCACAGGATAAGCGCACTGCGCTCGGGTTTTAGGGTCAACACAGATGAACGAAACGAGCAATGAGGCAAAGGCCCCAAGCCAACGTACCGTAATCCGCAGGTACAGTTGGCTGGCGAAATATGATCGAGACACTATCAATTCGATCCTCGATACGGCGCTCGTGTGTCAGATCGCCTACGTGGTCGATGGTCAGCCGTTTGTCACACCAACCAACTTTTGGCGCATAGATAACTACGTCCACTGGCACGGCTCTGCAGCAAGCCGAATGTTGCGCGCGCAGGAGAAGGGGATCCCGGTTTGCTTCTCCGTAACGCATATGGACGGGATCGTGATTGCCCGTTCCGCGTTCAATCACAATATTAATTTCAGATCGGTCATGGCGTTCGGCGAAGCGCAAGTTCTGGGAGAACAGGAAAAGCGCGCCGCGCTCAAAGGCTTCGTCGACAAGCTCATGCTGGGTCTGTGGGAGCACGCGCGCCAGCCAACCGAAAAGGAATGGAGTGCGACCAAAGTAATCAGACTGGCGCTCGATGAGGTGTCGGCGAAGGTAAGGACCGGTCCTCCGATCGATGACGACGAAGACTACGCGCTCGATTCGTGGGCGGGTGTCATTCCGCTGCGTACCATCACGGAAGAGGTGCAGCCTGATCCTCGTTTACGCGCAGGCATCGAGACGCCTGCGTTCGTCACGAACTTTCGTTGGAAGGGATGACCGTAGAATAAGCACACTGCCAGTCGTAAGCGGCCAGCACAATTATTCCCCCGCCAACATATCGGCTTCGATCTCCAGCAGTCTCTGCGGCGATAGCCACCGCAGGTACAAGAAATAGGCAATACCCGCCGCGACCAGAACGATGAACGCATAAGGAATGATCCAGAGCGGCCATTCCGGAACGGGATATAGGCTGCCCTCGATTGCAAGCAGAATAAGAGCGATTGACGCAATCGAAACCAAAACGTGTTGCGCGCGCAGCGTCCCGAGCCTCTTCAGGTACACAGGCGTACCGATCGAGACCAGCATATAGACGACGAGAAACCCAAAGGACGCCAGAGTGCCGAAGTAGCCAAAAGCGTCGATCAGGTTCGTCTTGCGTAGGGTAAGCGCAAGAGAGGACAGCAGGATAAGCAGCGCGACGATCGTGACGGCCGCATGTGGCGTCGCATGGCTGGCATGCGCACGCCCGGCGGAGGCATGAGCCAGACCATGGCGCGACAAGGTATAGAGCACCCGGCCGCCGGCGTTGATACAGGCAATGATGCAAGCGAAACACGACATCGCGACTCCGGCGGAGACGAATTTACCGATCCACCCCATTCCGATGCTCAGGGCGATTTGATTGAGCGGAGCATCTGATTTGTCCAGCGTGGGCGACAGCCCATGAAACGCGCCGACTATTGCGTAAGCAACGACACTGAAGAACAGACCGGACAGAATTACGCTCAGCAGAACGGCTCGCGGAACCGTCTGGAAAGGTCTTCGGGTTTCGGTGCCGACGACCGTCGCGGCCTCGAAGCCAACAAAACTGAAGAAGGCGAGGACCAGCCCAAGACGAACGCCGCTCGATGTGGTGCCCCGAAGCTGAAGCTGTTGGGCATCAACTACGTGGCCGCGTGTTGAAATCGCAGCTGCAACGATCAGCA
>Ga0302325_10006653_pt1 | contig 25871 bp, 22 predicted proteins | sample Palsa_T0_2_FD_201948 | JGI IMG/M metagenome (GOLD analysis project Ga0302325, IMG submission 201948) | Peat permafrost microbial communities from Stordalen Mire near Abisko, Sweden - Palsa_T0_2 | ecosystem: Environmental > Terrestrial > Soil > Palsa > Peat permafrost | place: Sweden: Abisko... | reverse complement strand
GCACCAAGGGCATGGAAGTAGTGGACGGCGACGGTTGCCGGCCCGACGACGCCGACGGTGACTCGCACCGCCGAGACCAGCTCCGACTGGCCCGCGGCCGTCATCGGTACCACCAGAAACGGCGTCGCCGCCCCCGGACCGACCGCCCCGTCAACGGTGTCGACCACCTTCCAGGTTCCGTCCGGTGCAAGCATCGACACCTGGACCGACGTGGTGTGCCCGGGGGAAACGGCCCCCGCCGCGCCCACGGAAACCTGCGCCAGTGGCACCGGTTGGGCCCACCTCCAGGTGAAGGTGGCAACGCCGTCGCTGGCCGCCAGGGTCGGGTACTGGCCCGGATGGTCGCCGTCCTCCTGGCTGCGCTCTTCCACCTCGGTGACGGGCTGCGAGCCATCGAGCGAGGCCGAGGCGGAGAGATCGACCAGACCCGGGTGCCCGGTGCCCGGCCCCACCAGTTCGAACACCGACGACTGATCGTGAGCGGAGCGGTACAGGCGAACGGCGCCAGGCAGCCCGGAGATGATGGGGAGCAGGCAGCTGTCGTCGATCAATCCGCCGCCGTTGATGGACGAGGTGAGCACGAAGCCGGCGTCGTCGGAGGCCAGGGCACCCTTGACCAACGGCGTTTGGCAGGCGACCTCGTAGACGCCGTTGGCCGTCTGGTGCCCCGTGTACAGCGCCGTCGTCCACAGGTAGTCGGTCTCGAGGACATCGCTCGATTTGCCAAGCTGATGCAGCATCGCCATGTAGCCCGAGCCGCCCGGCGCGGAACTTCCGGTCCACAGGTTGTACAGGTAGTCCCGGGGAAATTGCCCGACCAACTCGACCACGGCGAGGAGGCAGACCAACACGGGTAGCGCCACCCCGATCGCCGCTCCGGCGCGACTCCCAACCCGCCCTGGCCCGTGATCGAAGTGTGCACCGACCCGGCGGGCGGCCAGGCGCAGGGCATGAAATGCCGTCGCAGCGCCCAGGGCGTACCAGGCGACGATCACCGGAAGCACCAACACCACTCGACGCTGATTGGTGTACGGGTACACCAACGTTTCGGCCAGGTAAACGGGCACGACCAGGCACGCCGCGTCGGCGTGGCCGCGGCACCACACCACGAAACCCACGATCACCAGCGGGGCCGAAAGCAGGGCTATCGCGACGAACAGGTGGCTGATCCACCCGTGGTGCACCAGGACTCCCATCCCGGTGGGCAGGAGGGTGTCGGGCAAGGCAGAGCGGACGTAGGTCCACGCGGCATCGGGCACCACCGGATAGACCCGCCCTACCAACCCGCCGTGCAGGACGCCGCCCAGGTCCTTGGAGTAGCGAGAACCGATCACATTGGCGCCCACCACCAACCGGATGATCAGGAGGGGGAGCAGCAGGGCGGCCGAGGCGACAGCGGCCCAGCACGCCTTGCGCCACAACCGGCGCCAAAAAAACCACGCCACCAGCCCGATGGCGAGCCCAACGCCCGCCTCCTTCATCCACACCAGCTCGGCCGCGCAGACCACCGTGACCACGCCGGACCAGGTCACCATCTGGGCCTCGGACTCCCACCGCTCGGCCGCCAGCAGCATGACCATCAGCACCACCACAAAGGGCACCTCGGCCATCACCATGGTGGCGTAAGTGGCGAGCACGGGGTTCAGGGCCAGGAGCGCCAACACCGCCACCCGCAGCGGGTCGGGCACACCGCGGCGCCCCAGGTAGACCCAGGTCAGGGGAAAAATGGCGGCAAAAAAGACCAGCGATTCGATGCGGAAGTCGAGCACTCCGTCACGCCAGATGAGGGCCAGCGGCGCCAAAAGAGCCGGGTAGCCCGGCGGGTACACGCCGACCAGGGGTGCGCCCCCCGCCAGCCGGCTGGTCATGCCGTGCCCCGAGGCGATCGCTCGCGCCGCACTGACATAGCTGCCGTCGTCGTCGAACGACCCGACGTGATAGCGCACCGACACCACCAGGGCATGCACCACCCCCAAAACCGCCATGGCCGTGGCGGCCAGGACCCAACGGCGGCGCCGGCGTTGATCCGGTTGGGCGGGGGCGATAGCGCCACCCGCGCCAACCACGCCGCCCGCGCCGCCCGCGCCGCCCGCGCTAGCGCCGCCCGCGCCGCCCGCGCCGCCGCCCGCGCTAGGCAGCGAAGCCGCCACAGGTGCTCAGCATCTGCCACTGATCGGTCGTCGCCACCACATGGAAATCGGCCGACCCAAGCGTGGGCGGCACCACGGGCGACCCCCGGGTGGTCCGGGTACGGAACACCGTGCCCCGGGTCGGGACATTCTTGGAGGCGGTGGCGATCAGGATTTGCGACTGGTGGATACCGAGATCCCAGGCCAGCGCGGGCATCTGGTAGATGTCGGAGGTGATGGGGCCGCAGGCCAGGATCCGCTTGGAGCCGCCGACCTCCTTGATCATGGCCGACAGCTCCCCGTACTTGTGGGCCTGATAGGGGACTTCACCAATAACGCCCGACAGCTCGTTCAGCCGCTGGGCCACGAACGGGGCCGAACCAAGCACGAGGACAGCAATTACCCCGATGCGGGCCGCAGTTCCCCAGGCCGGCCCGGTCCAGCCTGTGACGCGCTCGGCCGCCGCGCCCACCAAACGGGTCCAGCCCACGCCCGCCAGCACGCAAGCCAGGGCGTAGGCGACGATGAGGTAGCGCTGGTCACCCGAGCCGGCATGGGCCTGGGTCTCCACCGCGACGGTGACCAACCAGCCCAGGCACAAGGCCGAGACGGCGAGAAGCGGGCGTTCCTGGCGATGCCGCACATAGGCCACAACGGCGATGGCCATGGCGATCACGGCGCCCACCACGATGGGCAGCACGACGGCGTTGAACCCGCTCTCGATGACGGCCAGGGCGGGATGGCCGGTCAGCAACGGCCCGCCCTGGGTCGGCTGGGCGGCGCGCTGCGACGATCGCAGGGCGTTGCCCGTGGCCAGGTAATCGGGCAGCAACCAGAACACGGGCAGCGACAGCGTCAGCCCGACGGACCAGGGCCGCGAGCGGGGCAGGCGCAACCACAAGTAGATCGAGTACCCGAGGAAGAAGGGAAACGTCTCCGGGCGAAGCAGCAGGCAGGCAAAAATCAGCCCGTAGGCCTGGGCCCGGTGACCGTCCAGGTGGCGCTCGATCGCCAGCAGCGCCAGGCCGGCCAACAACGGCTCGGACATGCCGAGTGGGGTGAGGTACTCCAGGAACGTCTCGCTCAGCGCGAACCCGGTCGCCGCGATCAACCCCGCCACCACGCCCGCCAGCCGACCGCCCTCCGCCCGAGCGCTCAGCCGTCGGGCCAGGCGGTAGGCCATGGCCACCCCCAACAGGGCACCGGCCCGGGCCACCACCAGCCACACCCATTTCTCCACCGCCCCGAAGGGGGCGAAGATGACGTCGACCACGATGGGAAGGGGCTTCCACGCCGGCCCGCCGTTGGTGTTGAGGTTGAGGTGCACGATCTCGCGGGCCCACGTGGCCCACGTCAGCGGGTCGAACGTGATGGTCGAGGGCACGACCACCAGCGAAACGGCAGCCAATACGACGCACCCCACCAGCAGCAGCGAGACCCGCGAGTCCGCCGGGGCCTGCCGCTGCTCGGGATCCTGCGCCACGTCGCTGCGAAAAGCTAGCCGGTTGGCCGCTTGGCCAGGCGCGTCAGCGGTACCGGTTGGTGATGGGCATGCGCCGGTCGCGTCCGAACGCCTTGGGCGTCACCCGCACCCCGGGCGGAAACTGGCGCCGCTTGTACTCGGCCAGGTCCACCAGGCGCACCACCCGGCGCACCAGTTCCTCGTCGTAGCCCGCCTCCACCAACTCGCCCGCCGTGAGGTCCGACTCGATGTACGCCTCCAGGATGGGGTCGAGCACCTCATAGGGGGGCAGGCTCTGGTCGTCGCGCTGATCGGGTCGCAACTCGGCCGACGGCGGCTTGCGGAGCACCGACTCGGGGATGGGCGAGCCGGCCTGGGTATTGCGCCACTGGCACAACCGGTAGACCATCGTCTTGAGAACGTCGGAGATGACGGCGAATCCCCCGGCGGTATCGCCGTAAATAGTCGAGTAGCCCACTGCCAACTCGCTCTTATTTCCCGTCGTCAAAACCATCCAGCCGAACTTGTTGGACAGTGCCATCAGCGTGACGCCCCGGACCCGGCTTTGGATGTTCTCCTCGGTCAGGTCGGGCGCCCGGCCCGCGAACGGCTCGGCCAGCATGTGCTCGAAGGCACCGTGCGCCGCTTCGATGGCGATGACCTGGAAGTCCAGGCCCAGCCGCGTGGCCAGCGCCTCGGCGTCGGCCAGGGAATGGTCGCTGGAGAAACGCGAGGGCATGGCCACGCCGTGAACGTGCGCCGAGCCCAAGGCATCTGCCGCCACCGTCGCCACCAGCGACGAGTCGATCCCGCCCGATAGGCCGATCACCACGTCGGTGAAGCCGTTCTTGATCACGTAGTCCCGGGTGCCCAACACCAGCGCCCGGTAGATCTCCTCCTCAATGGGCAGCGGCGACGCCAGCACCGGGGTCAGCCGCGACGTCGAGCGGGGCGGGCGGCGGGCCTCCGTCACCACCGCCACCGGCAGCGGCGTCGTTTCGGCCCGGCCCCGCGGGTCGAGCAGGCGCTTGCGGAACACGGGGCGGATGTCGAGGTCGACCAGCGCCACCACCTCCTCGAACTGGGGGGCCGAGCACACCACGTCGCCGTTGGCCGCCAGCACCACCGAGGCGCCGTCGAACACCAACTCGTCCTGGCCACCCAACAGGTTCACGTACACCAGGGCGCACGAGGCGTCGGCCGCCCGGGTGGCCAGCATGCGCGCCCGCTCGGCCAGGCGGCCCGCATAATAAGGAGAGGCGTTGATGTTGACCATCAACTCGGCCCCGCCCGCCGCCTGGACCGCGATGGGCCCGGCCGGGTCCCAGGCGTCCTCGCACACCGAGACCCCGACCCGCACGCCGCCGATGAGGTACAGCTGGCGGGCGCCCGAGCCGGCGGCGAAGTAGCGCTTCTCGTCGAACACGGCGTAGTTGGGCAGGACCTGCTTGTGGTACACGCCCTGGACCGTCCCGTGGGCGCACACGGCGGCCGCGTTGTACAGGTCCATGCCCTGGTCGATGTAGCCGACAACGGCAGCGCAGCCGTCGGTGGCGGCGGCCACCTTCATCAGGGCGGCCTGGTTGTCGGCCACGAAGCCGGGCTTGAGCAGCAGGTCCTCGGGCGGGTAGCCGGTGATGGCCAGCTCGGGGAACACCGCCAGGTCCGCGCCCGCCTCTTCCGCCGTGGTGAGAGCGGCCGTGATCCGCTCGGCGTTGCCACCCAGGTCGCCCACAACGGTATTCAACTGGCACAGAGCCACACGCAGGATGGTCATCCCCCAACCAGCGTAGGGGGGAAAAGCGCAGCCTGGCGCGCACAACGCCCGACCGAGCGGCGCGGCCGGGACCGCCGAGACCGCCGGCGCGCTCAACCATCGAGAGCATCTCTGCCTGTCACGGCGCCCTCGTTCGTACAAAGGATCCAATGTGCAGTCCTGACAGCAGAAAGGATCCTTTGTACGACGCCGCTTCCCGGACGCGGCATACGTAAGGATGTGGACCGCTCATCTATCGATCAACTACTCACCCTTGCTGCGACGCAGCACCAACTGTTCACCGTTCAACAAGCCGCTGCCATCGGCGTCAGCCCCGCCATGGTGCGCTCCGCCTCCGATCGGGGCTGGGTGCGCCGGGAACGGCAGGGTGTCTATGTCGTAGCGGGCGCCGGACCGTCTCGTTGGCGACCCGTGCTAGCCGCGGCGATGGCTGCCGGACCGGACGCCGTGGTCTCGCACGGGACCGCGGCATCGATACACCGGTTTCACGGCGTCATTCCGAACGAGATCGAACTCACCATTCCATCCCCGGGTCGTCGGTACCTGCAGGACGTGCGCGTGCACCGATCCGCGACGCTTTTGTGCGGAGACGTCGTCCAGCGCAGTGGGGTCAGGGTCACCAGCCCAGTCCGGACCATCATCGACCTTGCGGATCGATTCAAGGAGCCCTTGCTCGGGGCGATCGTGGACGAGGGGTCAATCGCCCGGCTGTGGACGCCCGAGGCCATCGGGGCGCGACTCGATACAGCCCGGCGGGGTGTCGCAGGAATCGCGGGCCTGCGGCGGGTGGTGGGCGAGCGGACGGGCGAAGGACATCCCGATAGCCGCCTTGAGCAGCGGGTCATCCGGGTCCTGAAGGGCCGCTTTCCCGGTTACGTGGTGCATCACCAGGTGGTGCTGGAGGGGCAGGTGATCGAGATCGACATCGCCTGGGTGGAAGGCAAGATCGCCGGCGAGGTGGACGGCATGGGGACCCGCGTGGTGTCACGGACCAAGTTCGAACGCGAGCGCCTGCGCCTCAACGTCCTGCAGCGTCACGGGTGGCGGATTGTCCATTTCACCGACAAGATGGATGATCGCACCCTGGTGGCCCAGATTGCGCCCCTGCTCGGCTTGTGAATCGGCCGACAAGCGCCATTTGCCCGTACCATCGCTGCCTGTGTTGAGCGTCGCCGACCCGGTCGTCGCCGAGGCGGTTGAGCGCTCGGCTGATCCGCCGGCCGCGGCGCGCGTCGTGGCACGCCTGCGCGAGAACCACCCCCGGGCGGCCGAGCAGCTTCATGACGAACCGGGCTTCCGCGCTGCCGTGGTGGCGGTGGGCGCGGCTAGCCCGCACCTGGCTCGGCTGTTGGCAACCGACCGCGCCGCGGTCGGCGTCTTGGCCAATCTCGAACAGCGGCCAGCCATCGAGCGAGCGACGACCGCGGCGCTGGCCCGGTGGAAACGACTCGAGCTGCTTCGTATCGCGGCCCGCGACCTGGTCGGGTTGGACGCCCTGGAAGCGACCGGTTCTTCCCTGGCCCAGCTGGCCGAGGACATGCTGATCGACGCCGTTCGGCTGGCCAAGTTGCGCGACACCGACCTGGCGGTGATCGGCATGGGCAAGCTCGGGGGGCGGGAGCTCAACTACGCCAGCGACATCGACATCATTCTGGTGGGCGAGGCCGACCCCCGACCGGCGCTGGCCATCGCTCGCAAGACGTGGCGGGTCGACGTCGATCTCCGGCCCGAGGGTCGAAACGGCCCCCTGACCCGCTCGCTCGACTCCTACCTCGCCTACTGGGACCGCTGGGCCCAGACCTGGGAGTTCCAGGCGCTCATCAAGGCCCGCCCGGTGGCGGGAAACGCCGAGCTGGGGACTGAGTTCATGCGAGCCGCGGCCGAGCGGGTATGGGCCCGCCCATTCGGGGCCGACGAGTTGCGCGCGGTGCGCACGATGAAGGCTCGCACCGAGGGCGATGTGGCCCGCAAGGGGATGTCGGACCGGGAGTTGAAGCGGGGGCCGGGCGGGATTCGCGACATCGAGTTCGCGGTGCAGTTGTTGCAGCTGGTGCACGGACGGGCCGATTCCGCCCTGCGCTCCCCCACCACGCTGTCCGCCTTGTCGGAACTGGCCGCCGCGGGCTACGTGGCCGCCAGCGACGCCCAGGAGCTGGATCGGGCGTACCGGTTCCTGCGCGCGGCGGAGCACCGGCTGCAGCTGGTGGAAGACCAGCAGGTGCACGCCCTGCCCACCGATCTGGCGGGCCGAACCCGGCTGGCCCGGGTGATGGGATTTCGGGACGATGCAAACTCGACCGCCGTTGCTTACTTCGAGGACGAGTTGCGCCGGCATCAGGCCACGGTGCGATCGATTCACGAGCGGTTGTTTTTCCGGCCACTTTTGGAGGCCTTCACCCAGGCGCCGGCCAAGGGTCGGGGGCTGCGGGCCTACGCAGCGTCCAGCGGGCAGAGCAGCCAGAGCGGGCAGACGGGGATCAGCGGGCTGAGCGGGGCCGCCATCGCCGAGCGGTTGGCCGCCTTCGGCTTCAGCGACGCGGAGCGCACCCGTCAAGCGGTGCAGGAACTGACCAAAGGCTTCTCGCGGTCGTCGCGGTTGATGCAGCACTTGTTGCCGCTGCTGTTCGAATGGCTGTCGGAGTCGCCCGACCCGGATCTGGGACTGTTGGGGCTGCGATCGCTGGCCAGTGGGCAACACCGTCGCGACCAGCTGGTCGGGCTGTTCCGGGAGTCGCCCGAGGCGGCCCGGCGGCTGTGCCTGTTGCTCGGCACGAGCCCGCTGTTCTACCGGGCGTTCGAGCGCCAACCCGAGCTGTTGGCGGAGCTGGCCTCGAGCGACGCCTTCGGCGCCCGGCCCACCCGGGCCGATCTGCTGACCGACCGGGCAGGCGGACGCCAGGTGTTGGATGCCACCAGCCGAGCCGGGCTCCCCCGTCTGGTCGGGACGCAAGTCGGCACCGCGACCGTGACCGACACCGCGACCGTGACCGACACCACGACCGACACCACGACCGCAGCGACGGCCGGCACCGCAACCGACACCACGACCGCAGCGACGGCCGGCACCGCAACCGACACCGTGACCGCAGCGACGGCCAGCACCGCAACCGACGCCGTGACCGCAGCCACGGCCAGCACCCAGGCCGGAGCCACGACCGACGCCCAAGCCCGAGACACAACCGGCGCCCTGCCCGCAGCCATGGCCGCCCACGCCGACACGACGAGCAGCGCCCCGGCCCCGGCCCACGCCGGTAGTGGGGCGGCGAAGGCAACCGAAACTGGGATCGTCATGGGCGGGATCCACGCCGGTTTGACCGGGCTGGCCCGGGTGGACGGGACGACCACGACGATGGCGTATCACGCCTTTGCCAACGGTGATGGCCCCCGGTCCAAGGACGAGCTACGCGTCCAGGCCGCGACGTCGTTGGCCTGGCGGGCCGGGCCGGACGAGCGCCGACACGGGTTGGAACGCCTCGTCCGTTCCGAATGGCTCCGTCTCGCGGCGGGCGATGTCCTCGGTCTGCGAGAGGTGGCGGCCACCGAACAGGGCCTGTCCACCCTGGCCGAGGTGGTGCTGGAAACGGCGCTCCGTGAGGTCAAGCCCACCGTTCCCTTCGCCGTGGTGGCCATGGGCCGCTTCGGTGGCAGCGAGCTGTCCTACGCCAGCGACCTGGACGTGCTGTTCGTCTACGACAGCGACCAGACGGCGGCGGGCGAGGCGACAGCCACCGCCCTCATGCGCTACCTGAACGGCGACACCCCGTCCACACGGCTGTGGACCACCGACGCCGACCTTCGGCCCGAAGGTCGCCAAGGCCCGCTGGCTCGCAGCTTGGCCGCCTACCAGCGCTATCACGAGCGGTGGGCGCAACTATGGGAACGCCAAGCCCTCCTCCGCGGACGCGTCGTGGCGGGTGACCCTGACGTGGGGCACCGCCTCGAAGAAATCGTTGCGCCCATCGTGTGGGACTCGGCCTTCAGCGACGATGACGTGCGCGAGATCCGCCGCATGAAGGCCCGAATCGAGCGGGAACGCATCCCGGCGGGCGAGGATCCCCGGTTCCACCTGAAGCTGGGTCGGGGCTCCCTGTCCGACGTGGAATGGACCGTGCAGCTCCTCCAGTTGCAGTACCACATCCGGGCCGAGGGAACCATGACGGCCCTGGACGCCTTGGTCTCGGCCGGCGCGGTGGAACCCGACGACGCGGGCGTGCTTCGCGCCGCCTACCGGTTCTGCGAGGAGACCCGAAACCGGTTGTACCTGGTGCGGGGCTTCCCGGGCGACGCCCTCCCCGCCACCGGCCCGGTGCTGTCGCACCTGGCCCGCAGCCTGGGCACCACCCCGACCGAACTACGCGAGGAGTATCGCCGGCGCACACGCCGGTCGCGCCAGGTAGTCGAGCGCCTCTTTTACGGGCGTACCGACTAAGCCGGGACAACGGCCGCGTCGGAAAACTGCCGGCTGGAACGATGAGCAGGACGTGACCCCATCCGACGTCAATTTTCCCCAATGCTTTGACACCTAACCATTAGTATGCTAATGATTAGTAGTCTATGGAAGATCGGTTGGGACGGCTGGTGTCGATGACGGGCAAGGTGGTGCGCGAGCATTTCGATCGCAGCCTGGGCGTCGTCGGTTCCTCGCTCAACACCTACGTGGTGTTGCGCACCGTCGCCTACAGCCCCGAGGTCAGCCAGCGCCAACTGGCCGCCGAGCTCGGCATCGAGGGACCGACCCTGACCCACCACCTCGACCGCCTGGCCAGCGATGGGCTGATCGAGCGGGTGCGCAACCAGGCGGATCGGCGTGTCTCCTATGTCGAGCTCACCCCGGCCGGGCGAGCCCACCTGGACCGGGTGGAAGCCCACGTCGAGATACACGACAAGGAGTTCCGCAGCTTGTTCAGCGATGACGAGGCGGCCGCGCTCGCCCAACTTTTGACCCGAATACGAGACAGATACACGGAGGAGGCTGATGTCAACAACACAGCTCGATAAGAAGGCGGCCGCGGCCGCCACGGCGGCGACCCCCGAGGACGAGGTGATCCGCACCATCGACCTGACGAAAAGCTATCCGGGGACGGATTTCAAGGCGGTCGACGGTCTCAACATGACCGTCATGCGAGGCGAGATCTTCGGCCTGCTGGGGCCCAACGGAGCCGGCAAGACCACCACCGCCGGGATGTTGACCACCCGGGTCATCCCGTCGTCGGGCCAGGCCATCGTGGGGGGCATCGACGTGGTCGCCCACCCGGCGCTGGCCAAGCAGGTGATCGGGGTCGTGACCCAGCAGAACACGCTCGACCGGGCGCTCACGGTGTGGGAGAACCTCTTCTACCACGGGCGTTTGTTCGGCATGCCGAGCAAGGACGCCCGTTCCGCAGCCGACCAGCTGCTGGACCAGTTCCACCTGTCCAACTGGGGCAAGAAGTCGGTGTTCGCCCTGTCCGGCGGGATGGCGCAGCGGCTGATGGTGGCCCGCTCGATCATGCACAAGCCGGACATCCTGTTCCTGGACGAGCCCACGGCGGGCCTTGACCCCCAGAGCCGCATCGCCCTGTGGGAGATCCTGGGCGAGCTGCACGAGGCAGGCCAGACGATCCTCTTGACCACGCATTACATGGAGGAGGCCGACCAGCTGTGCAATCGGTTGGCCATCATGGACCATGGGAAAATCCTCGCCCTCGACACCCCCGCCGGTCTGAAGGCGTCCGTCGGTGCGGACAGCATCGTGACCGTGCACGCCACGGGCGACCTCAATGCCCTTGGGGCTCTGTTGCAGAAGGAAGTGGCGGGAATCGCCTCGGTCAACCAGGTCGACGGAACGCTGCGCCTGCACGTCCAGGGAGCATCGAGCGTGGTGCCGCCCATTGTCACCGCAGCCGACCACGGCGGCTTCCAGGTTCAGGACCTGTCTGTGGCTGAGCCGACACTTGAGACTGTTTTCATCAACTTGACTGGAAAGGAGTTGCGGGACTGATGAGTACTACTGAGACCACCCCAAGCGGTGCCGACGCCCCGGGCGCGCCCGCGGCCACCAACGGCACCGCCCCGAAGACGGGCGGCTTTGGCTCGGTGGGCAACACGACCAACGGCACCACCACCGTTGCCGTGCGTCCCAACTACACCGGCGCCCGCCGGGGCCGATCGGCCCCCGAAGCCAGCCGGGAGGCGTTCGTCGCCCTGCTGCAGCGGGACCTGACTGTACTGAAGAAGAACTTCGGGGAGTTCGTGGGACGGACAGTGATCCAGCCCTTCCTGCTGGTGTTCGTCTTCCTTTATGTGTTTCCCCAGATCGGCCAGGCCATCGGCGGGGGCGTGGATGTCAAGGGCCTCTCGGCCGCGGCAGCCCACGCGGCACAGCTGAGGAGCGAATCTCTGTTCGCCAGCGTCCTCATCGCGGGCGTGGTCGGCATCTCGATCATGTTCCAGGGCATCATGTCGGTGGCACTGCCCATGTCGACGGAGTTCGGCTACACCAAGGAGATCGAGGACCGGGTCCTCGCCCCCATGCCGGTGTGGTTGGTGGCCGTCGGCAAGGTCGTGGCAGGTGCGGTGCAAGGCTTGATTGCCGCAATCATCGTGTTCTGGGTGGCCAAGTTCGTCCACGCCAAGGGGGTCGACGCCCACCTCTCCATCCACTGGCCGATCCTCGTCCTTCTGCTCCCGCTGGGCTGCGTCATGTGCGCCAGCTTCGGCTTGGTGCTGGGGACCCGGGTCGAGCCTCGGAACGTGTCAGCCATGTTCGGGTTCATCGTGCTGCCCATGACCTTCCTCGGGGGCACGTATTACACCTGGACGTCGCTGGAGCACGTGAAGGTATTCGGCTTTCCCTGGCTGCAGACCCTGGTGCTGGTTAACCCCCTCATCTACGTGACCGAGGGTTTCCGGGCGGCGTTGACCACCTCGTCGCACATGCACCTGTACATCGTCTTCCCGGTTCTGTTGGCCATCACCGGTGTGCTGCTGTGGCAGGGCATCGCGGGCTTCAAGAAGCGGGTCGTCAACTAGCTCTCGCTTGAGGGGTGGCGCGTTAGTCGGGGTGGACACCCCCACTATCGCCACCCCCCTTCTGCGTCTATGGCCAGACGCCCAGGATCTTCCAACCCAGGTCGGGGAAGCCTGCCGCGTCGGCCACCTTGGCCGAGGCGGTGTTGCGTGGGTCGTGCAGGTAGGTGGCAACCATGCCCTCCGCGGTGATCCGGCGAGCGGCTTGGGCCACCAGGCGCCGGGCCAGGCCGCGCCGCCGGAAGCGCTCATCGGTGCCCACCGCCACCTCGTGGCCGAAGTGGTCGTGACGCTTGATCCCCACGCCAGCCGCATACTCGTCATCGATCAGGGCAACCAGGGCGTCGCCGCCGAAGGGATGCAACCAGTCGGGGACGCGCGGATCGTCAGCGGGCAGCCAAATCCCGGCGTCGGGTAGGGCGGCGGGCGATTCGCACCAGCGGAAGACGCCCTCGTAGACCCGGGCGTCGGGCTTTCCCAGCAACTGACCGAGGCCGGTGCGCAGAGCGTCGAGCCCGCCATCGACGGCAAGACGCCGGGCTGCAGGGAGGACGTCGGGCGGGACCGACATGACCGTTCCCGTCGGGCTGGACACGCCGACCACGGTGTGCACGTTGCCATCCCAACCCGGGTCAACCCGGCTGGGGGCGGTGGCGACAACGACCGAATCGTCAGCTGGCGGCCATGCGCCGAGCCATGTGGCGAGGTGATTTTCCAGACGGCGTCGCACACCGGCGTGCAACACCGGCAAGCCGTCGATCCATCCAGGCTTGATGTCTTCGCGTCGCCGTTCAGGGCGACGACGGCAGACCCTCTTCGCCTTCTTCGCTGATCGCAGCCACCAGATCAGCCCGGGCCCGGGCGACCCGCGAGCGCACCGTGCCGATGGGGCAGCGGCACACGAACGCCGTCTCGGCGTACGACAGACCCAGCAACTGGGTCAGGACGAAGGCCTCGCGTCGGTCGTCGGGCAGTTGGTCGACCACGGCCCGAAGCACGATGTGGCCATCGGAGGATGAGGTAGCCGGGCTGGCGGTCGGGGCGCTCGAAACCAGGCGGCGACGGCGTTGTTGTGAGCGAATGTGGTCGGCCACGGTTCGCCGGGCGATGGCCAAAAGCCAGGTGCGGACGCTGGCATCGCCCCGGAAGCGGGGCAACGCCTTCATGGCCCGGAGGTAGACCTCCTGGGTCAGGTCGTCGGCGTTGTCGGGATCCCCCAGGTGTGCGCAGAATCGCCAAACCTCGGCCTGGGTCGCCCGCACCAGCCGATGCAACGCCACCTGGTCGCCACCCGCCGCAGCCAGCGCCCAGCCGGTGACCTCGTCCATGGCGTCCGAGGTTATGGCAGCGTGGGGGCTAAGAGCCAGCAGCCGATTGTCCCGTGACGATCGCTGGAACTCCTCGCCGTTTGGCTACGACTATCAGACATGGATTGCAGCGCCTACCGAGAGGCAATCTCGGCTCGGATCGACGGAGAAGATGGTGGCCTCGAGATGGAAGCGGTCGACGCCCACCTCACGGCGTGCCCGGCCTGCCGCTCATGGGCAGCCACAGCGACCACGGTGACCCGATCAGCCCGCCTCGGCCTGGCCGACCCGGTCCCCGACCTGGCCGACCAGATCATGGCGGCCTCGGCCTCAGGCACGCGGCGGCCTGCGAGTGGGCGGGGCTGGGCTCGGCTCAACTGGCGGCCGGCGGTGGGCGCCGGGCGACGGGCCGCGACCGAGCCCGCCGCCGTGGCGACCACTGGTCGGCCGGCCGCGGGGGCGGATGCGGGGGCGACGGGTGACGCGCGCCGGGCGACGGGACCGAGGGGGCGGGGCACAGTGGCTCGGCCCACTGCCACCCCAAGCGCGGGCCGACGTCCGGGGAGTACAGCCGGACGTGGCACGGGCGGACGTGGCACGGGCGGACGGGGCGCGGCTGGACGTGGCACGGGCGGACGGGGCGCGGCTGGACGTGGCACGGGCGGACGGGGCGCGGCTGGGCGGGGCACGAGCGGGCGGCGCCCGCAGGCCGCCTCGCCCGGCATGATCGCCCGATGGGGTTTGGTCATGGTGGCGCTGGCCCAGGCGTGCTTGGCCATACCGGCGCTGTTGGGCAGCGACGGCGGGGCGCCCATTCACATCGCCCATGAACAGGGCGCGTGGGCCCTGGCGCTGGCCGTTGCCTTGTTGGCGGTCGCCATCCAACCCGGTCGGGCTGCCGCGCTGGTGCCGTTCGTGGCCGCCCTGGCCGCCGGACTGGCCCTCACCATGGTCATCGACATTGCGGCAGGACGCACGCAGGCGGCGGCCGAAGCGCCGCATGGCTTAGCGTTCCTGGGATTTGGGATGTTGTGGTTGTTGAGCCGACAGACACGCCAGGCGGAAAGCCAGGACAACGCCGGAGTTGCGTCACGAAGGATGGCGAGGGCGGCTTGAACCGATGCCCGGGCCAGCGTCTGGCTGCCGGGACACGGTGACCTCCTCCTCCTGGACCAGAATGCTGGGCGTGAGGCGAGTGGGAGCGGTACTGGTCTTTGCCATTGGCTGGCTGGTGGTGCTGGCGCAGCCGGCGTCGGCTCACACCGTTTCGGGGTTGGGTGCCACCAACTGGGCGTCGAACATCACCAGCATCTCGCCCCAGGTTCCCGGCCTCACGGTCCGGCTGGTGGAGGATGGCAGCCGGCTCGAAGTGAGCAACACCGGGCCCCAGATCACCGTCATCGGCTACGAAGGCGAGCCCTACCTCCGGGTGGGGTTGGACGGCGTGTACGAGAACCTGGAGTCACCGGCCACCTACCTGAACTGCTCCCGGGCCGGCTGTTCCATACCGGTGGGGGTCAACGTCGGAGGCGCCCCGCGGTGGAAGAAAATCTCCTCCGGCCACATCGCCCGCTACCACGATCACCGGACCCACTGGATGGGCAGCGTCCCTCCCCCCGATGTCCAGCGCGCCCCGAACCAGGTCCATATCGAGGCCAATTGGACCGTGACGATGATGCAGGGGTCCACGCTCATCACGGTGAAGGGCAACTACATCTGGATTCCCGGTTCCAGCCCCGTTCCCTGGATCGTGGTTGCTGTGGTCCTGGTCGGGGTGGGCGCCGGGCTGGGGCTGCTCGGGTTGTGGGGCGCCCCACTGGCCATTGCCGCCGTGGTGGTGACGCTCAACGACCTCTACCACGCCATCGGCATCGCCTGGTTCTGGTCGGGCAACTTCACGTACCGGTTCGAGAAGTTCTTCTCCGGGAGCTACTACTCGATGGTCGGTTGGATCCTCGGTTTCGTCGGCGCCTGGCTGCTGGTGCGAAGACGGGTCGATGGGCTGTACGCCACGGTGTTCGCCGGGGGTTCTGCGGCACTGTTCACCGGTCTGTTGGACATCACGGTGCTGTCTCGATCCCAGGCTCCGTTCACTGCCTCTATCACCATCGACCGGATAACCGTGGCCGTGTCCCTCGGCCTCGGCCTGGGGGTGGCAGTCGGCGCTCTGATCGCCATCCGCGCCACGAAACCGCAGCTGGACGGGGACTACGACGACTACGACGATGCCGATCTCGAGGATCAGGACCTGGAGGATGACGACGCCGCGTCGGCCGACGAGGGCGAGGGGGCGGCGGTAAGCGACCTGCCGACTCCTATTGGGGCGGCCGGACCTGAGCACAACGGCAAGAGCGGCGCGCCCGCGCCACCTGATCCCACCGCCACCGCACCATCGGAGAACCCGAGCGACGGCTGACCGACTCAGCCATGTCGGGCGGTTTGCGGCAACGAGCCCCGGGGGCGTGTCAAGCCGCCGATGCTGACCGCCCACCGCGGGGCTCGTCACCGCACCGACGTTGTACCAAGGTACGACGACATCGAAACGGCCTTTGCTACCGTCGCCCGACGTGGTGGCAGATGTGAGGCGCCCCGGGCCCCAGTTGCGCCGGGCGTCGCCCGCCGATCGGGAGTTGCTGTACCAGGTGTACGCCAGCACCCGGGCCGAGGAGCTGTCGGTGGTCGATTGGCCCACGGAGGTGGTGGACACCTTCCTGCGCCAGCAGTTCGACGCCCAGGATCGCCACTACCGCCAGAACTTCCCCCGGGCCAGCTTCGACCTGGTCATCGTGGACGGCCAGCGGGCGGGTCGCCTGTACGTCGATCCTCGGGAGGGCGAGACGTGCGTGGTGGACATTGCCCTCCTCCCGCAGTTTCGGGGCCGAGGCGTCGGGACGACGTTGCTGGGCGAGGTGTGCACCGCGGCGCGCTCGCGAGGGGCCAGCGTGACCATCCACGTGGAGCGCAACAATCCCGCCCTGGCCTGGTACCAGCGCCTGGGCTTCGTGGTGGAGGATGACCGAGGGGTGTACCTGTTCCTGCGGTGGCGGCCACCCGAGGAGGTCTTGTGAACATCGACGATTTCGCGGGCCGAGAGGGCGAGGCCTTCCCGGCGGCTTCCGAAGCGCACCCCCAGGCGGTCGAGCTCAGCCTGACCTCGGTGACCACCTTGGGGTCGCCCACCACGGAGGACGGACGCCAGCCGTTCTCCCTCATCCTGCACGGTCCGGTCGAGCCGATGCTGCCCCAGGGGACCCACCACTTCGAACACACGGCTCTCGGGTCGTTCGACATGTTCATCGTCCCGCTCGGCCCCGATCAGGCGGGGATGCAGTACCAGGCCGTCTTCGGGTAGCGCCCAGTCACCCCACCGGGGCGACGGCGATGGTGCAGAACGAACAGCGTGTGGCTGCCTTGGGGATCTCGCTCAGGCACTCCGGGCACGGGCGGCTCTCGCTCTCGGGCTCGGGCGCCTGGCGGCGTCGCTCCTTCAAGGCGTTGACCGGCTTGACGACGACGAAGAACACCGCGGCGGCCACCGACAGGAACGAGATGACGCTGTTGACGAAGTCGCCATACAGGAACCTGCTGTGGTTGATGGAAAAGTGAAAGTTCGAGAAGTTGGGCTTACCGAAAAGGGCGGCGACCAGCGGCGTCAGTAGGTCCTTGACCAAGGCCATGACGACCAGGCCAAAAGCGGTGCCGATCACAACGGCGATCGCCAGGTCCATCACGTCGCCCTTGATGATGAAGTCCTTGAACTCGCTGAGCACACTCTTGCTCTTTGCCACGGCTACCTCCCCCGAGACTCGCTCGACTCGCGGCCGAAGCCTAGGCGGACAAATCGTCCAGAGATCAAGCTTGTGGCTGGCCGGCGGGGCCTAAGCGAGTCAGTAGCGGCGGTCGGCCGGGTTGACCCGGACACCCGGATTGCCCCCGGTACGGCCAGCCGGCTGAGGCGCCGACCCCGCGATGGGCGACGACCAACGGTCGGGCTGGCGCGGCGAGGGCACGGCTACCGGCGAGGTCCACCGATGCTGGCGTGCGCAGCGGGCAACAAGAGCAGGCGAGGCGGCCGCGGCGGGGCTGTGGCGACGAGCGGCGTGGGCCGAGACGGGCCAGTAGACGAGCGCCAGCAACACGAGCAGGAGCCCGGTGTTGGGGTCGGTGCCCTGCCCGGTGAAGATGCCGCCGAAATCTTCGGCCACCCAGATGAGCGTGCCCATGGCGATGGCGCCGACCACGGCCCAGCGGATCGCCCGGGGGACGAAAATGGCGACCCCGATCAGGACGCAGGCGATGGCGGCGGCGATCGACACCTCGGTCCCATGTCCGGCCAGGGCGCGGGCCAGGCCGCCGTCGATGGCCTTGATCCAGCCCGGTTCGCCCGAGCCCAAGCCGGCAATGGTCGACGACAGCGATTGGGGCCCGCGGTTGGCCGGGAGCAGGATGAAGTAGGCGAAGCTCCCCCACAGAGCGGCCCACAGAGCGGCCCAAAGTGCCTTGGCCCCGGTGGTACCGAGCACGCCGGTCCCGTCCGAGCGGCGCGGCCACAGGAGTAGCGCGATGAAGGCGTACAGGATCACGCCCCCCGGGGCGCCGGTGAACGGGCTGGCAGTGTGGGTCAGGATTCCGCCCAGGCCTTCGCCCAACCACCACACGCCGACGGCCCAGACCAGCGAGGTGATCAGGGCCGCCTTGACCAGCGGGCGCCAAAACAACCCCAGCGCGATGGCCACCTGGATGACGGCGAACATGGCGTTGTACAGGGCGATGTGGTGGATCATGAAGTGGGCGGCCCACAAGATGGGCTGGGCGATGACGGCCGGATTGCCCGCGGCCGAAGCCGACAGGGTGCCGACAAAGGCCTTGGTGAACATGAACGGCTGAAACTGCAAACCAGCATCGAGCAGCCACACCGCGCCCAGCGCCACCTGCAACCCTCGCCGATACCGTGCCACCCGGTCGTCCGGCGGCCGCCGTCGAGTCGTGGTCACGGGCGAGCCAGCGGCGGTCCGGTCGATGACCCACCCGCGCATATCGCGGGTCTGGGTGGTGTTCCTCTGCGCGATCGTCATGCTTCATGTATCGACGATCCACCTTGGACAGACTTGAGAACCGACCGTGGATTCCCTGAGATGTATGCACTGACCCGGGGAAGGCCAACGAACGCGAAAAAGGGGGCTGACCCGCTTATGCGCAGGCCAGCCCCCCTTTTCCCCGATTAGATGTCGTAGTAGAGCATGAACTCCCAGGGGTGGGGCCGCAGGCGCACGGGGTCGATCTCGTGGATGCGCTTGTAGTCCACCCACGTCTCGATGAGGTCGTCGGTGAACACGCCGCCCGCCTTCAAGAAGGCGTTGTCCGCCTCCAGGGCGGCCAGGCTCTCCTCCAGCGACCCGGGGACCTGGGGCACGTTGGCCAGCTCCTCGGGCGGCAGGTCGTACAGGTCCTTGTCCACCGGATCGGGGGGCTCGATCTTGTTGATGACCCCGTCCAGGCCGGCCATGAGGATGGCGGAGAACGCCAGGTACGGGTTGGCCGACGGGTCGGGGCAGCGGAACTCGACCCGCTTGGCCTTGGGGCTCTTGGAGTACAACGGGATGCGGCAGGCGGCGGAACGGTTGCGCTGGCTGTACACCAGGTTGACCGGCGCCTCGTACCCCGGCACCAACCGCTTGTAGCTGTTGGTGGTGGGGGCGGCAAAGGCGAGCACGGCCGGGGCGTGGGCCAGCAGGCCGCCGATGTACCACCGGCCTAGGTCGGACAGCCCGGCGTAGCCCATTTCGGAGTACATCAGCGGCTCGCCGCCCTGCCACAGCGACGAGTGGACGTGCATGCCCGATCCGTTGTCCTGGAAGATGGGCTTGGGCATGAAGGTGGCCGTCTTGCCATGGGCCCGGGCCACGCTCTTGACCACGTACTTGTAGAGCATCAGCTTGTCCGCCATGACCAGCAGCTTGTCGAAGCGCATGTCGATCTCGGCCTGGCCCGCCGTCCCCACCTCGTGGTGCTGGACCTCGATCTCGATCCCCAGGCGCTCCATGGTCAGGATCATCTCGGAGCGCAGGTCCTGGTAATGGTCCATGGGGGGTACCGGGAAGTACCCCTCCTTGTACCGGGGCTTGAAGCCCAGGTTGGGCCCCTCGTCCTTGCCCGAATTCCAGATGCCCTCGATGGAGTCCACCGAGTAGAACGCCTCGTGGCTGTTCTGGTCGAAACGCACATCGTCGAAGATGTAGAACTCGGCCTCGGGACCGAAGTAGGCGGTGTCGGCGATGCCGGTGGAGACAAGGTGCTCCTGCGCCTTCTGGGCCACGTAACGGGGGTCACGGGTGTAGGACTCGCCCGTCACGGGGTCGCGCACGAAACAGTTGATGTTGAGCGTCTTGTGCTGGCGGAACGGGTCGATGACCGCCGTGTCGGGATCCGGCATGAGCAGCATGTCGGACTCCTGAATCTCCTGGAAGCCCCGGATCGACGACCCGTCGAATCCGTACCCCTCTTCGAAGCCACCCTCGGTCAGCTCGTGGCTCGGCACCGAGAAATGCTGCATGAGGCCGGGGAGGTCACAGAAGCGGAAGTCGACGATGTCGATCCCCTCGCTCTGGACGAGGCCCAGGACCTCGGCGGGCGTGCGCTGTTGCACAGGCGTGTCTCCCTTTCCGATATTAAGATCCGGTTGGATTGTGTTCCGGGGCGGTGTCTGAACTGTTGCGCCTCTGTGAACTGCTCGTGAAACGACCGGGCCAGTTTGTCCTACCACGGATGGGGCCTGCGAGACTAGGCAGACAATGGAACGCCAAGCCGACTACGTCCTGCGCACCGTGGAAGAGCGCGGTGTCCGTTTCATCCAGCTGTGGTTCACCGATGTGTTGGGCACGCCCAAGGCATTCAGCATCACTCCGGCTGAGTTGGAGAACGCCCTTGAGGAGGGCATGACCTTCGACGGCTCGGCCATCGACGGCTTCAGCCGGGTCCAGGAGAGCGACGTTCTCGCCCATCCCGACCCCAAGACCTTCCAGCTCCTGCCCTACCTGAGCGACGGCCAACCGGTGGCCCGGGTGGTGTGCGACATCGCCAACCTTGACGGCACGCCGTTCGAGGGCGACCCCCGTCATGTCCTGCGCCGGGCTCTGGTCAAGGCCCGCGAGCACGGCTTCTCCTTCTACTGCGCCCCCGAACTGGAGTTCTTCTATTTCCCGTTGCCCGAGCCGGGCAGCGACGTTGGGGCCAAGCCGCCCGAACCGCTCGACCGGGGCTCCTACTTCGAGCTCACCACCTCGGACAAGGCAACCACGCTGCGCCGGCGGACCGTCATCACCCTGGAAGACATGGGGATCCCGGTCGAGTACAGCCAGCACGAGGACTCGCCCAGCCAGCACGAGATCGACCTGCGCTACACCGACGCCTTGACCATGGCCGACACGGTGATGTCGGTGCGCCAGGTGGTCAAGGAGATCGCGGCGCGGGAGTCGATCCTGGCCACGTTCATGCCGAAGCCCTTGGCCGGGGTGCAGGGGTCGGGGATGCACACCCACCTGTCGCTGTTCGACGGCGACACCAATGTCTTCCACGACGAGGCGGACGAGTACCACCTGTCGGAGACGGGCCGGCGCTTCATCGCCGGCCTCTTGACCCACGCCCATGAGATCACCGCCGTGACCAACCAGTGGGTCAACTCCTACAAGCGCCTGATCGTGGGCTACGAGGCCCCGACCTACGTCTCCTGGGCCCGCAACAACCGCTCCGCCCTCATCCGGGTCCCCCCGACCAAGCGGGGCAAGAAGGAGTCGACCCGGATCGAGTACCGCGCCGCCGACTCGGCCGCCAACCCCTACCTGGCCTTCGCCGTCATGCTGGCGGCGGGCCTGGCCGGCATCGACCGAGGCTACGAGTTGCCCCCCGAGGCGGCGGCCAACCTGTACGAGCTCACCCCTGAGGAACGCTTGGCCGAGGGCATCGAGTCGCTCCCCGGTTCTCTGACCGACTCCATCCGGACCATGGAGGGTTCCGAGCTCATGGCCGAGACCCTGGGCGAGCATGTCTTCGAGTGGTTCATCCGTAACAAGCGAGCCGAGTGGGCGGACTATAAAGCGGAGGTGACGCCATTCGAGTTGCGGCGCTACCTGACGTCGCTGTAGTACCGCGTCCAATCAAACCTATGGAGCCTCTGCTCATTTTCCCGGACCCATCGCCGCCTGCGCTGGCCCAGGCGCTCGACCTGGCGGGCTACCCGTGGAAGGCCGCCGCGTCGGCCGAGGCAGCCGACCGGCTGGAGCCTGAGGACGGGTGGTCGGGGGCCATCGTGGGGGCGGACGAAGATCCCGAGGGCGCCTTTGCCCTGTGCCGGGCGCTGCGTAAACGGGACCTGCCGTTCGAGCCCGTCCTGCTGCTCGCCACCGGCGCCCAGCTGACCGAGCTGGAACTGCGGGAGGACCTGTTCGACGACTTCTGCCTGACCCCGTTCCACCCCCGGGAGTTGGAGGCGCGCCTGGCCCACCTGTTCTGGCGCACCGGGCGCGGGACACGGCCCGAACTGGTGGAGTACGGGCCGCTGGTGCTGAACCTGGAGACCTACCAGGCGGCGGTCGGCGGGCGGCCGTTGGACCTGACGTACATGGAGTACGAGCTGCTGAAGTTCCTGGCCACCCACCCGGGCAAGGTGTTCACCCGGGAGACGCTGCTCAGCCGTGTATGGGGGTACGAGTACTACGGCGGAGCGCGCACGGTTGACGTGCACATCCGGCGGTTGCGGGCCAAGCTGGGCGAGGAGCACGCCAACCTGATCTCGACGGTGCGCTCGGTGGGCTACCGCTTCGGTCAGAGCCGCTGGAGCGTCTAAATCTAACGGCGGATTAGGGGGGAAAAACGTCCCCCGATGCTGCTCTGCGGTGGGTGATGACTTCGCCGTTGGTGGTTGGATGGGCGCAGCCGCTCGTTTTTGTGCCGTCGTAGCGTTCTGTGCCGTCTAGTCGCAGGATGCTCAGTAGTTGGTGTCGATCAGCTCACTGCCCGGATGGGTGGCCTCGGCCTCTTCCTTGAGCATCCAGCCCATCGTGACCGCGCCGAGGGTCCCGCTCATCAAGAAGGCGATGGGCAGGAAGAACACAATGATGACGGCGATGACAAGCGCCCCGATGATCACCCTGCAGACCTTCCCGGATTGATGTGCGCCCACACTTCGATCTCGACCACGGCGCCCAGCGGGAGCGCGGCGACGGCGAAGGCGGAACGAGCCGGTCGATGATCGCCGAACGCGGCCACATAGGCGTCGTTCATAGCTGCGAAGTCGGCCATGTCAGCCAGGAACACGGTCGTCTTGACCACATCACGAAGCGTTGCTCCTTCCGATTGCAGCAGGGTCTGGGCGTTGGCGATGGCTTGGCTCACCTGAGCGTCCAGCCCTTCCACCAACTTGCCGCCCGACAAACCCAGCTGTCCGCTGCACACCAGCCACTCGCCCGCTCGCACAATCGGCGTATAGGGGCCAACGGGCCGCGGTGAATCACTCATCCGGCGGCAGACCCTAGCGGGAGCCGGCGAGGCGCGTTGGGGACGTACGCGATCTAGGCGAATGAGCCGCGCCGGGTGGGCCAGTCGGGGGGGAGTCCCTGAGCCAGCCAGGTGGCGGCGGCAACGGCGGCAAAAACGGCGTCGCTGCCGTTGCATGGTGCTTCGGTGGACGCCTCGATGATCACCTCGACGGGGGGCATATCGACGGCCCGCAACACCCCGAACGATCGGATTGTCAGGTCCTGGGGCGCGCCCCCCTCGTCCACCGCGATCCCCTCGCTGCACACCCAGCTGAGCGCCATGTGGGCCGCTCCGATGCAGTACGAGCGCAGCACGACGTGGTCGAGCGGGTCCCCGCAGGCGACCGTGACGCGCACCCGCCCGGGCCGCCCCTCGGGATCGACCTCGACCTCCGCCGTGGCCCGGGCCTGCGTCGTCGCATCGACCTGCGCCGTCGCCCGGGCCTGCGTCGTCGCACCGGCCGCGGCCGTCGCATGGGCCTGCGTCATTGGTGCGACCACGGTCACCGGCTGGGTGCCCTGGCAGGCCGCCAGCAGGACCGCCGCCTCCACCCAGCCGGCACCACGGAGGTCGGCCGAGGTGGGGGGACCGGGCACGTCGATCTCCTCCACCACCAGCCCAGGCGCCACCGACCTCATGGCGGCGGCGATGCCGGGTGTGCGAGCTACCCGCACCACTCCGGTGCCGTCGGCCCGGATACCCGCCGCCATGGGGGGGCGTTTCGGGCCCAGCCGCACCGCGTCCTCGCGCGACAGCAGTGCCCGCACCGGTCGCCCGAACTCGGCGGCCAGGCGGCGGGCCGCGGCCGGCGCCGGGCTGGCCAGTTTGCCGCCGAACGCCCCGCCGTTGCCCAGCGGTGTGGCCGGCTCACCACCGGGCAGGCACCAGGACGCGTCGGTTTCGACATAGGCCGGCTCGACCCAGGTGGTGCGCAGGGTCACCATCCAGTCGCCCGGTGGCAACTCGATGGGGTGGCGCAGCGGGGCGCCGCTGCGCCGGCCGGGAACGGTCCCCGCCGCCGCCCGAGCCTGGGCCAACGTCGCCCCAACCGCCCAGCCGCCCTGGCGATCGGGTACCGCCACCAAGGCGTCGAGGGGCGCCAGGTCGTCGGCGAACCCGGCGCAACCGGCCGCCACCGAAGGGCCTACCTGCTGGCCTGCGCCGCCCTCCAGGGTCGCCCGGTGAGCGGCCGCCGCCAGGTCCCGCTCCCGGTCGGCGCCCGCCGAGGGGAGGTTCGTCGCCGCTTCGATGATGGTGCGCCACCCGGTGCACCGGCACAGGTGGGCCAACAGCGCACGCGTCGCCGCGCCCTCGTCCAGCGCCTCGCCGTGGTTGGCCGCGACCAACCGCATGATGATGCCCGGGGTGCAAAACCCACACTGGCTGGCCCCGGTGGCGGCGAAAGCGTCGGTCCAGCGTTGCCGGGTTGTGACGGAAAGGCCGTCCAGCGTGGTGATCGCTCGCCCCGCCACGCGGCGGGCCGGGGTCACGCACGCCACCCGGGGGCTCCCATCGACCAGGACGGTGCAGCACCCGCACTGGCCCTGCGGGCTGCATCCGTCCTTGGCGCTGCGCAGTCCCAGGCGGTCGCGCAGCACCTCCAGCAGGGAGGATCCGTCGTCCGGGACCTCCACCGGCTGGCCGTCGACGTGAAGTGTGAGTAGCACCGCGCGAGACTAGGTTCGCCCTGGTGGACGCCCACCTCAGCCGACGTCGCTTCCTGATAGGCGCCGCCACGGCGGCGGGAGCGCTGGGAGCCGCCGCCTGCTCCAAGGGCAGCGGCGTCATACAGGTGCCCAACGGCTCTTCGGCATCCAACCTCAGCCTCTTGATCACCTCCGGCGCGGTGGACGGCCCGGGCAACGACCAGGAGGTCTCGGTGTTCGAGGCCGGAATGGCGCAACGGGTGGCGTTCGTCCTGGCCGGCAAGTCGGGCTTCCTGGCCCCCGCCCCGGGCAGCACGACGCTGATCGCGGGACCCGACGAGAAGCACTGGGGCCGGTCCATCCCGCTGACCGTGCACGGCGACACGGGCGCCTCGGCCTCGACCTACCTGGTGGCCACCTACACCTTTGCCCAGCCGGGGACGTTCTGGTTCCGGGCGACCTACCAGGGCCAGACCACCGATTCCCCGGTCTCGGTCATCGCACCGAGCCAAGCCCTGGTCCCCTACGCCGGCCAGAAGATGATCTCCACCCCGACGCCCACGGTGGCCGACGCCCGGGGCGTCAACCCGATCTGCACCCGCAGCCCCATGTGCCCGTTTCACAGCCAGAGCCTCGATGTCGTGCTGACCCAGAACCTCCCGGTGGCGCTGGTCTTCGCCACTCCGGCGCTGTGCCAAACCGCCACCTGCGGCCCGGTGCTGGACACTGTGGTGGCCGCCGCCCCCGCCTACGCCGGCAAGATCAACTTCGTGCACAGCGAGATCTTCGTGGGACTGTCTCGCAACGACGCCAACACCCCAGCCGTGCTGGCCTACCACCTCCAGTCGGAGCCCTTGATGTTTTTGGCCGACGCCCACGGCACGGTGGTGGAGCGCATCGACGGCCTGTTCGGCAAGGCCGAGGTCACCGCCGCGCTCGACCGCCTGGTCTCGGTCTGAGGGGGTAGCGCGATAATTAGTTTGGTCACACTAAATATAGCGCGAACCC
>Ga0302325_10006651_pt1 | contig 25874 bp, 23 predicted proteins | sample Palsa_T0_2_FD_201948 | JGI IMG/M metagenome (GOLD analysis project Ga0302325, IMG submission 201948) | Peat permafrost microbial communities from Stordalen Mire near Abisko, Sweden - Palsa_T0_2 | ecosystem: Environmental > Terrestrial > Soil > Palsa > Peat permafrost | place: Sweden: Abisko... | reverse complement strand
GCATCACCCAGAGCTATCTGAACGCGATTGCTCTGCGACTCAATCAACGTCCGCGAAAGACCTTGGGCTTCCAAACGCCAGCCGATAGACTACAAGCGGTGTTGCACTGACCGGTTGAGCGCACAGGGTGAAACGGAAGTGGACCAGCAGATAAAGCAGCCCGAGGCAGTCGAAAAATGACCTGGAGCGGAAGTCATACGCGACGGTGCGGCTCTCTCGGCCGACGCCAATCCCGTCCGAATTTTACAATCCAGCCTGGGTCGAAGCGGTTAATTTGGCCGCGTTATCTATCCTGGATGTGCTGCCGGGCGAAGGCTACAATAGTCGCCTGCCGCTGGACGGGTCCGCTACGGAGCAATACGAGGACTTTCTGCGACGATAGCAATGCAAGCCGTTGTCGAGGTCGTTGTGCCTGGATTCTCGTTCTTTCGCCCGCATCCTAGAGTCGCCGATATTATCGAGGCGATCTGGGATATCGACCTTCCCGACGCCAGTTCGGCGCAAGCGATTGCGTTTAAAGTGTTGCCGGCGGCATCGCCAACTTTGTGCGTGCACTACCGCGCTCCGGCAGGTTCGAATCAGCGGGTTAATCCGGGCAGTTGCCGCCAAAGAATGACGGGTGTTCAGACCGGCGCCATCACGGTACGTCCAACCGGTCCCATGGGCGCCGTGATCGTCCACCTCAAGCCGGAAGCTGCGTGCCGTGTCATGGGCGGCGACATGGATGAATTCACCGACGCCAACATCGGACTTTCAGATCTGTTCAGCCCGACCGAAGTAGCACTGCTGGAGGAGATGCTTGGCGAGGCCGCGGATGCCGTGCGGCGAGCGGAGCGGATTCAAGCTTTTCTGCTCGCACGCATCCGCGGCGAAACGCCAGACACGCTGGTGCGACGCGCTGTCCTTCAGTTGTGCCGCAATCCGAACTGGTCAGTGCCGCGGCTGGCAGCCACGCTCGACATCAGCGAGCGGCAGCTTTCGCGTCGCTTCCATGCGATGGTAGGAACCAACCTGAAGCAATTTGCCCGTGTCGTGCGCATCGGCAAGGCGATTGCGGCGCGTCGGCGCGGTTGGAGCTGGGCCGATATAGCCTATGCGTGTGGCTTCAGCGATCAGGCTCACTTGATCCATGATTTCAAGTTCATGACCGGTGACCCGCCAGAAACGCTATTCCGCACTGCCGCAACTGCGGAGCACGGCGGGCTCAATGCTTCCCTCGCCGCGTCCGGTTTTTACAATACATTCGTCACCTGATCGCCGAATTCTGATGCGCGTCGTTCGCCGCCCGCTGCGGCGACTACGCGCACAGAGAGGTCAGAACAATGACGGCCATTGCGCCGAACGTCATCCCTGACGGCGATATCCTGGTCGAGAAGGACGTTCCGATCCCGCTGATGGATGGGCATGTTCTTTATTGCAATGTGTTTCGTCCAAACCGCAGTACCGGTACCGTTCCCCCGATCCTGGCCTTCACGCCTTATGGCAAGGACTCCGACGTCGCCATCGATTTCAAGCGCTATTGGGATTTCGTGCTGCGCAATCATCCGGAAGTGGTGCAGGGCGACTCCGACGGCCGATACTTGACCTGGGAAGTCCCCGACCCGCAGCGATGGGTCCCGGCTGATTATGCAATTGTCGTCATCGATGCCCGCGGCACCGGAAAGTCGCCTGGGTTCTACGAGATGATGTCGCCGCTGCAGACTCGCGACCTTTATGACGCGATCGAATGGGCCGGGGTTCAGCCGTGGTCGAACGGCAAAGTCGGGCTTCTCGGCGTCTCTTATCTCGCCATCAAGCAGTGGCAAGTGGCGGCACTGCAGCCGCCGCATCTGGGGGCAATGATCCCGTGGGAGGGAATGTTCGACCATTACCGCGATCTTTATCGCCACGGCGGCATCTATTCGTCTTTTTTCCTCAAGCTGCTTTGGGATACGCAACTCGCCACTAATCAGAACGGCAACGCCGACAGCCCCTACCGCGATCGCTTTACCAGCGTGGTTTCGACGGGCGCGCCGTTGCATCGGCAGCTATTGGCCGGCAATCTCGCCAATGTCTACCAAGCCGGATTACAGCATCCGTTGGATGATGCCTACTTCAAGCTGCGCACGCCGGCGGCGCAGCGCATCGAAGTCCCGTTCTTGTCGGCGGGAAATTGGGGCGGGCTCGGACTGCATCTGCGCGGCAACATCGAGGCGTTCGAGACGGCCGCCTCGCGGCAAAAATGGCTGGAAATGCACACCGACACTCATTTCGCCTCGATGTACTTGGCGCCGGCCGTGGCGCTGCAGAAGAGATTTTTTGACCATTTCCTCAAAGGTGAGGCCAACGGGTGGAACGAGGAACCGCCGCTGATGTTGACCGTTCGCGACCCACGCGGCTTCTTTCGCCGCGCCGAGAGCGAATGGCCGCTGGCGCGGACGCAGTGGACCAAATATTACCTTGACGCCACTGACAGTGCGCTGTCGATCGACAGCCCCGTTGCAAGCGCGAAGTCGGCCTACGATGCCCTTGGTGAAGGATTAACCTTTTGCACGGCTCAATTCGACAGGGATATCGAGTTTACCGGACCCGTCGCGGCGAAGCTGTTCGTCTCGACGTCGACCACGGACATGGATTTGTTCGTGACGCTGCGCTTATTCGGCCCCGATCAGAGCGAAGTAACATTCGTTGGCGCCAACGATCCCCGGGCACCGCTGTCGCAAGGCTGGTTGCGCCTCTCGCATCGCAAGACCGATCCGACGCGCTCGCGACCCTACAAGCCGTTCCATCCGCATGACGAAGTTCAGGGCGTGAACCCGAACGAGGTTTATCAAGTGGATATCGAAATCTGGCCGACCTCAATCGTCGTGCCCGCCGGCTACCGGCTTGCATTGACCATTGGCGGCAAGGACTTCGAACGACCTGATGCCCAAGGTCTCATGAAGGGTTCTGGAATCTTTCTGCATAATGACCCGGCCGATCGGCCTCAAGATGTGTTTGATGGAGAACACACCATCTACACTGGTGGCGCCCGGGCATCTTATTTTTTGATGCCGGCCGTACCATGATGCTAAGCTGCAGTTTTCCAACTGCACATTGAGTGTGGACGCCAATGCTTTGATGTTTCCTCTTGGGCGGTCGCGTCATTTCAAGCGACGCGCGTCATTTGGTTGTTATCGGGAGCAAAGATGGGGTAATCGGCCTGCCAGTTTGTGGATAGCTGAAGAAGCTCAAGTCCTCGGCCCTACTCGACGCTCGTCCCCGGCGCCGCGTCCTCGAACACCGTCAGCACCGGCGGCTTCCCGGTAAAGCCGAGTTCATTCCAGCGCGACACCACCTGATCGTAGGTTTCCTTCGACAGCTTGGTGCGCTTGGAAAAATTCTTGATGTGCCGGTAGTCCATGCAAGCATTGATCAGCGCCTTCGATCCCCATGGCCGGATTTCAGGCGGATTGAGGCTCGGATCGAGGAAGGTGCTCCAGGTCTCGCGCAAGATGTCGATCGATTGCGCCGGCCGCGATCGCGTCGCCATCGCCCACAGCACCTGATGCACATTGGTTGGATCGACGTCATCATCCACGACGATGACGTATTTGCCGAAATAGGCGCCGCCGACGCATTGCGCCGCGAGTGCCATCGCCTGCGGCGCATGGCCGGGATACATCTGCTTGATCGACACCACCGTGATGCCCCAGCCCGCAGCTTCCGGGATCGACCACACGCCCTGAATGCCTGGCACGCCGAGTTTTTGCAGATCGGACCAGATCGCCGCCGAGCGTATTGCCGCCCAGAACAGGCCGGCTTCGTTGGCCGGGCCATCGGCCATCAGCGCGCAGGTGAGTGTCGGGTTGTTGCGGAAGCGGACTTTCTCGACACGCATATAAGGCGTCGCTCCGCTCGGCCGGCCGTAATAGCCGGTAAACTCACCGAACGGACCTTCGGCAAAAGTCTCGTCGGGATAGACGAAGCCTTCGAGGATGATCTCGGCCCGCGCCGGCAGCGGCAGGCCAGTGACGTCGCTTTTGAACAATTCGATCGGCGAGCCGTTGATACCGCCGTAATATTCGTATTCGCTTTCGGTTTTCGGAAAGCTCGTAGCCGCCACCAGAAACAGCAGCGGATCGATGCCATAGGCGGCAGCGATCGGCATCGGCTTACCCATCTTCCACCACTTCTCGCGATCCAGCGTCGCGTCCTTGCCCGGCGATGTATAGACGCCGATCTCGCGCGGACCTTTGATCATCATGCGATAGGTGCCGACATTGATGCGGCCGGTTTCCGGACACTGCGTCACCACCGCGTCGCCAGTACCGAGATAGAGCCCGCCGTCGAGCGGCCACATCCGCTGCGCCGGGAATTGCCGGATATCGATCTTGTCGCCGGTAACAATGTTCTGATTGCAGATCGCAGTCTCCGGCGGCACCTCTTTGGGCTTCATCGTCTTGCCCATTTTGCGCTGGAGTGCCTGCACTGCTTTCAACGGATGATCGACCATCTCCTCGCCGATCATCAGGCAGAACCGCGACAGATTGCAGCCGATCATATTGTAGAGCGCGCGGTGCCCGGGATGACCCTTGATGTTCTCGAACAACAGCGCCGGGCTTTTCTCGCTGCCGACCAGATAGGTGATGGTTGCAGCCTCTAGATCGGGATCAACCTCGGCGGTGATGCGCTTGAGCTCGCCCATCGCCTCGACTTTCGCCATCCATTCGTCGAGGGCGCTGGAATTGGGGCTTCGCGCCGCCGCTAAACCCTGCTGGTTTTTCACTTCCCGCTTCTCGGGCGCGACCGGAACACTCATGTCCATGGACAGTTCCTCACTCTTTGGCCGGTTTCCGGCTTTCACGCATCATAAGTTGGCCTGCATGACATATCGATAGTCATTTCCGCCGGGTTGTCAGCGATTCCGCCGCGCATTAAGTTACTACTGGTTGCGAGCCCAAAGCGGAGCCGGGACATATGGTCCGTAAGCCTTGGGCGATCACGCTCATTATCATTGCCGCAGCGTTGGCCGCGGCTTTAGTGATCGCCATTCACGTTCCCGATCCGGGAATCTCCTCTTCTGTCGCGCAGCGCCAGCCTGACGTCTCGCATGGCGAATATGTTTATCGTTTGGCCGATTGCGCAGCCTGCCACACCAAGCCTGGCGGCAAAACGCTGGCCGGCGGTCTCGCGCTGGTGACGCCGCTCGGCACGATCTATTCGACCAACATCACGCCGGCCCGTGACAACGGAATCGGCAGCTACAGTTTCACCGATTTCGCACGCGCGGTGCGGCTCGGCGCGCGGCCGGACGGAACGCGGCTCTATCCGGCGATGCCATATACGAGCTACGCCAAGATGTCCGATGAAGACCTGCAGGATATGTATGCGTATCTGCAGAAAGACATCGCGCCGGTGAATGAGGCTGCGCCCGCCACAAAACTGCCGTGGCCCTACAACATGCGCTGGACGATGGCGTTCTGGAACGTGGCATTCCTCGATTCCTCGCACTTCACGCCGGACTCATCGAAAGACGCGCAATGGAATCGCGGTGCTTATGTTGTCGAGGCGCTCGAACATTGCGGCGAATGTCATACGCCGCGGGCAATCACCCAGAACCTCGACAATTCGAAGAAATTCTCCGGCACCGTGTTGCAGGGCTGGAAGGCTTACAACATTACCGCCAGCAAACAATCGGGAGTCGGCGGCTGGTCCGATGACAGCCTCGCTTCGTATCTGAGCACCGGCCATGCCGACGGGCACAGCTCGGCGAGCGGACCGATGGCTGAAGCCGTCAGCAACAGCCTGCGCTACGCCAGCGCTGACGACGTCAAGGCGATCATTGCCTACCTGCGCTCGATCCCCGCAATCGACAACGCTCCGGCCATCGCGCAGAATCCGCCGGCCGCGACCGAGACGTCGCCGCAGCCCGGCCTTGGCGTTCAGGTGTTCGCCGGCAACTGCGCCAACTGCCACGATTGGAACGGCAAAGGCGTGCAGTCGCCTTATGCGAACCTGCTCGGCAGCCGCACCGTCAACGATCCCGACGCGACCAATCTGATGGCGATCGTATTGTCCGGCAGCAATGCGCCGCTGCCGATCGAGCACGCCTTCATGCCGCCGTTCGCCCGCGGCCATAGCGACGACGAGCTCGCGGCGGTGGCGAATTTCGTCAACGGCTATTTTGGCGACGGCACGACGCACGTCACCGCGGCCGATATCGAGAAGGCCCGGAAGGCTCTGCCGCAGAACTAAAGCCGCAGTTAGACCCCGGTGACCGCCTTCACCCTCTCCGGCGACATCGGCAGAGCGCGGAAGCGGTTGCCGGTAAGCTTGAATAGCGCATTACCGATACACGGCGCGACCATCGGCAACGAGGCCTCGCCCATGCCTTTCGCCGGGTTGTCGGTCTGTATGATCTGAATGTCGATCTCCGGCATTTCCGACATCCGCAGCACCGGATAGTCGTAGAAATTGTTCTGATCCACCTGACCGTCCGAAATCGACGCCTGCTCCTTCAAGGTTTGGCTCAGGCCGAAGATCACGTTGCCTTCGGTCTGCGCCAGCACGCTGTCAGGATTGAGCACGATGCCCGGATCGAGCGCGAGCCAGAACTTGTGCGCGCGCACATTGCCGGTCTTGGTGTCGACCGAGACTTCACCGACCGCGGCGACATAAGTATCGACCACTTTGGCGTAGGAGAAGCCGAGCGCATGACCGTCGGCGACGGGCTTGCCCCAGCCGGATTTCTCGGCGACCGCCTTGATCACCGCCTGCGCGCGCGGCTCGTCCTTGAGCAAGGCGAGCCGGAACTCTATTGGGTCCTTGTTCTGTGCAGCGGCGATTTCGTCGATGAACGATTCAATGACGAACTTGTTGTAACCCGCGCCGATCCCGCGCCACGCCGCAACGGCAATGCCGCGGTTTTCGCGCAAGTAAGCGATCGACTGGTTCGGGATGCCGTACTCGTGTTTGGCGCCTTCCAGCAGAATACCGTCGAGACCTTTGGCGCCTTCAAGCGCTTTCTCGCCAACCCGGTATGCAACAACCGATTCACCGACAATGCGGTGCCGCCAGCCGAGAACATTCCCTCCGGCATCGAGAGCGGCTTCGACCTGATGGCCGGTCATCGGCCGCATCTGCGCCGATTTGACGTCCTGCTCGCGGGTCCAGATCAGTTTCACCGGCCGCTGCATCGCCTTGGCCAGCGGCAGCACTTCCGGAAGCATGTCGGCCGGACTGCGCCGGCCGTAGCCGCCGCCAAGATAGAACTGATGCAGCGTGATCTTGTCCGGCGTGGTTTTGAGCATGGCCGCGGCAACGCCGGTATTGATGCTGGCGCCCTGGGTGCCAATCCAGATTTCCGCGCTGTCGCCGCTCGGGCTGACCGTCGCGGCAACGTTCATCGGCTCCATCTGCGCGTGATAAACGTATTCGGAGCTGTATTGCGACGTCATCACTTTTGCCGCTTTCGCAAAAGTCGCATCCGTGTCGCCCGTCGCGACGTAGCTCACGCCTTTGTCGTCGAGCTTTCCCGCGCGATCCAAAAACTGTTTCAGGCCGTCGGCGCTGTTGAAGGAGTCAGCAGGCCTCGCGGACCAGGTCACCTTCAACGCACCGCGTCCTTTGAAGGCGGCTTCGATCGTCTCGGCGACGACACCGACCGAGTTCGGCAGCGGCACCACTTTGAGCACACCGGACACCGCAAGAGCCGCGGTATCGTCGACGTGGTTCGGCTTGCCCCCATCGACCGGCGTGCGCAGCACGGTCGCATAGACCATGTTCGGAATCTGCACGTCGATGGCGTACTGCGCCGAGCCGTTGGTTTTGGCCGGAATATCGAAGCGCGGCGTGTTTTTGCCGAGGATACGATAGTCGGCCATCTTCTTGAGCGCCGACTTGTCGATCGTCGGCATCGTCGCCGGCACCTGGGCGAAGGTTGCAATCTCGCCGTAGCTGATCGAACGATTGCTCGCCGAATGGGCCACCATGCTGGGCTCGGTGTGCAGTTCGCCGATCGGCACCTGCCAATGATCAGCCGCGGCCTGCATCAGCACATTCCGCACCGCAGCGGCTTGCAGCCGGATCTTGTCCCAATAGCCGCGGACCGAGCCGCTGCCGTAGGTGACCATCATGTTGCCGAACATCGGATTGCCGAAAATCTCCGGCTTGATCGGCGGATAGACCACCGACACTTTCGACCAGTCAGCGTCCATCTCCTCGGCGAACACCATGGCGAGGCCGGTCGAAGTGCCCTGCCCCATCTCGGCCACCGGGATCGCCATGACCATGGCGCCGTCCGGGCTGATCGTGATCCAAGCGCCGATCGATGCAGGAGCCGTTGTGCCTTGTGCGAGCGCAGCGATTGGCTTCATCACCAGTGCGCCAGGAATCGCCAGTGCGAAAGTGAGACCAGCGGCGCCTTCGAGCAGGCCGCGCCGGGAAATCTCGGAAGTACGATCAATCTTAGCCGATTTTTCAACGTAACCCATGGTTCACACTCCCTGCTTCGCAGCGCGCTCAACAGCGCGGAGGATGCGCGGATAGGTCCCGCACCGGCAGATGTTGCCGTCCATGTGGCGAACGATGTCGTCACGGCTCGGGTTTTTGTTGCTCGCGAGCAGCGCTGCCGCCTGCATGATCTGGCCAGACTGGCAATAGCCGCATTGCGGCACTTGCAGATCGACCCAGGCCTTTTGCAGCGGATGATCGCTGTTGGCCGAGAGACCCTCGATCGTGGTGACGTTCTTGCCCGCCACCATCGAAACCGGCGTCTGACAGGAGCGCACCGCGCGACCGTCGAGATGAACCGTGCACGCGCCGCACATGCCGGCGCCGCAGCCATATTTCGTGCCAGTGAGCTTGAGATGCTCTCTGACCACCCATAGCAGGGGTGTATCCGGACCGGCATCCACATTTGCCGGTTTATTGTTGACGGTGAAGGTGATCGCCATCACGCACTCCCGTTATGCCGATTGATGCCACCGAATATAGTAGATTCACGAGCCGAATTCATGTCCAAATGTATCGAATATATAGGGCGCAGGATCGTCACATCCGAGCCCTTCATGGAGCCCTTCGCTTATGGCGACTAACCCGATAGGAGGCGGCCAGATCGGCCGCTCCGTGCCACGTCTCGAAGCGCGTGAAAAAGTCACAGGCCGCGCCGAATACGCCCATCTCATGCGCCTTCCCGGCATGCTGCATGGCAAAATCTTCCGTTCGACGGTCGCCCACGGCCGCATCAAGTCGATAGACACCAGCGCCGCGAAGAAAATTCCCGGCGTCTTCCGCGTGATTACCGCCGAAGACGTCGTGAAGGTCATTCCCAATCCCTATTACGGGCCGGCGTTCCACGATCAGCCCATCCTGGCGATGGAGAAGGTGCGCTTTGTCGGGGAACCGGTCGCAGTGGTGCTCGCCGCCGATCCGCATATTGCCGAAGCGGCAACCCATGCGATCGTAGCCGAATACGAGGAAATGGAGCCGGTCTACGACGAAGTCGAGGCGATGACGGCGAAAGTTTACGTCCACGATGAACTCAAGCCGGCCGGCAGCTTTGCCGACCTCAAGCACCTCAAAGGCCAGAAGAACACCAATCTCGCGCTCAACGCCAAGCTTCGCCGCGGCGATATCGACAAAGCCGAAAGTGAAGCCGCGCACGTCTTCGAGCACGAATTCCGGACGCAGAAATGCCTGCACGTGCCGCTCGAGCCGCACGCCTCGATCGCAGACGCGAAGGACACCAACATTACGATCATTACTGGCTCGCAAGGGCCGTCATTTGTGCGCGCCGAGATTGCGCGCCTGCTCGGCTGGGCGGAGAACAAAGTCCGCATCAAAGTGCCGTATCTGGGCGGCGGCTATGGCGGTAAACTTTACATCAAGCTCGAAGCGCTGGTGACCGCGTGCTCGATGATCGCACGGCGCCCGGTCAAGATCGCGCTGACAATGGAAGAAGCGTTCTACCAGATCACCAAACATCCCTGCACCGTGCGCATCAAGACCGCCGTCGATAAAGGCGGCCGCATCACCGGCCGCAAATGCGAGGTGTTCTGGAACGGCGGTGCCTACGCCGATATCGGCCCGCGCGTCACGCACAAGTCGGGCTTCCTCGCCGGCGGCCCCTACGACATCGACAACGTATCGATCGACTCCTACGCGATGTACACCAACATGACGCCGGCCGGAGCGCTGCGCGGCTTCGGCATGCCGCAACTCGTGTTCGCTCACGAGAGCCACACCGACATGATCGCTGCGGCGCTCAAGCTCGATCCGGTCGAGTTCCGCCGCAAGAACCTGCTGCACGAAGGCCGGCCGCAGGCCACCGGGACGATCCTCAAGAGCGTGGCGATGGAAACGATCCTCGATCACGTCGCCGATCGGTTGCATTGGAAAGACAAATTCGACCGCGGCACCGGCACGATCAGGCGAGGACGCGGCCTTGCCGTCGCGCTCAAGGCCTGCGTTTCGCCGACCACGTCGGTTGCCATCATCAATGTCAGCGCCGACGGCAGCCCGACGCTGTACATTTCGACCGTCGATATGGGCCAGGGTTCAGACACCGGCATGGCGCAGGTCGTCGGCGAAGTGCTCAACGTGGCGGCGGAGTCAGTGCGGGTCATCGCGCGCGACACCGACATCACGCCCTACGACATGGGCACGCTGGGCTCGCGCTCGATGTTCCACATGGGTCATGCGGTGAGGCTCGCGGCCGAGGACGTGCACAGCAAGATTGAGGCGCTGCGCCGTGAGCTCGGCGAGCCGGAGGGCAGCAACACGCCGGTGTCCGGCCTGTTCGCCAAGAAGTACGGCATGAAGGCCGGCAACATCGTCGGCAGCGGCAGTTACAAGCCCGATTACGTCGCGCCCGACCACGAAACCGGCCTGTCGCCCGAGATCACGCCGTTCTGGATGGCTGGAGGCAGCGGCGCGGAGGTCGAGGTCGACACCGAAACCGGACGCGTGCGCATTACCAGAATGATCAACGTGGTCGACTGCGGAACACAGGTGAACCCGCGCATCGTCGAGACGCAGATTTCCGGCGCTGCCCTTATGCAGCTGGGCTTTACGCTCTACGAGAAAATGCATCTCGACAACGGCCAGGTCACCAATGCCTCGTTCGCCGACTACAGGATTCCGGGCATCAGCGACCTGCCGGGGACCATGATCAACGAAGCCATCGACGCGTATCAGCATAATGCGCCATTCGGCGCCAAGGGCGTCGGCGAATCCTCGACGCTCTGCCTGTCGCCTGCGATCGCCAACGCCATCGACGACGCCTGCGGCGTGCGGCTGATGGAATTGCCGTTGACGCAGGAAGCGGTTTATCGCGCGTTGCGGGAAAAAGAGGGCCGGGCCCTCGAAGTCGACTAACGGGCGCGGGCCCATGCGCCGCGCCCGAATGTCACTTTTCTAAAGGCCCCGACTGCCATAGGTTCCCCCGCAAGCAAGAGTCTTTGCGGGGGAAACAATGGCCGGCGAACCGGAAGTTCAAGTCTCACATTTTCTCGACCAGTACGGTGTCGGCCCGTTCCATTACAAGTTGCTGTTCTGGACAGTGCTGCTCGCTCTGGTCGATGGCTATGACATCGGCGCGGTTGCGTTCGCGGCTCCGAGCCTGATCAAGGAATGGCACGTCGCGCCGAAGGACCTCGGCCTCGTGCTGAGCGCCAGCAATTTCGGCGTGCTGTTCGGCTCGCAGATCTTCGGCTGGATCGGCGACCGCTATGGCCGCAAGACGGCATTGATCTCGGCCAACCTGCTGTTCGGCCTATTCACCTTCATCGCCGCCTATTCGACCAATCTCACCGAACTGTCGCTGCTGCGCTTTATCGCCGGCCTCGGCATCGGCGGCGTCATTCCCAACGTCGTCGCCATCAATGCGGAATCCGCGCCGCGCAACCGACGTGCGACGCTCGCCATCATCGCATCCGGCATGGTGCCGCTCGGCGGCTCGTTCGCCGGCTTCGCCAGCGCCGCTTTCGTGCCGACCTACGGCTGGCAGGTGCTGTTCTACATCGGCGGCATTGCGCCGGTGATTTTTGCGCTTCTCGGCATCATGTTCCTGCCGGAGTCGGTGAAGTTCATGGCGATCCATGAAGGGCACCGGCAAAAGATGGTGGGGCTGCTCAAGGAAATCCGGCCCGATTTTACGGTGCCGCCGAACGCACGCTTCGTGATCGAGGACGAAAAGCAATCGCCGAGCAACCCGGCCTCTCTGTTCCGCGAGGGTCTGGCGGCCATCACGCCGCTCACATGGCTGATGTTCGCCTGTAACCTGATGGGCTACTTCTTCCTCTTGAGCTGGACCCCGACCCTGTTGGGCGCCGCCCATGTGCCGCCGGCGACGGCGGCGCTTGCCGGCGCGGGCTTGCAGGTCGGCGGCACGGTCGGCTCGCTGCTGCTGTGCTGGTGGCTGCAACGGGCGCGCTTCCTTGCGGTCGCAATCATGTTCGTGATCGCGGTGCCTATTGTGGCCTCGATCGGTTACGTGGGCTTGAACTCGACCACGGCGTTGCTCGTCATCACGTTCTTCGCCGGCTTCATCGTGCTCGGCATCCAGTCCGGCATCAACGTGGTTGGCGCCTTGATCTATCCGACCTCGCTCCGCGCCAACGGCTCCGGCTGGCAGCTCGGTATCGGGCGCATCGGCGCGATCATCGGCCCCTTCATCGGCGCTCAGTTTGCGACCTTGCCCGTGACGGAACTTTACACGTGGTCAGCGATCCCATTCGCCGCCGGCGCGGTGGTGGCGTTCGTCATCTATCTCCTGGTCGGCGCACGGCTGAGAGCGCGTCCGGAGCTGGCGCAGGCGCAGTGACGCTAAAACGGCTCGTAATCCCGCAATGCCGGGATCACCTTCTCACCGAACAGGCGGATCGAACGCATCAGATCCGGCTCCGGCAGATCGGCGAAGTTGAATTCGCCCATGAAGACGTTGAACACGCCGGCTTCCGCGGCGGCACGCAGCTTCCGTGCCACCGTTTCCGGCGAGCCGATGAAGACGAGATCGTTCTTGAGCAGATAATCGCCGTCGAACAAGTGCTGCATGATTTCAGAAGCACCGGGCTCACCGCGCCCGACAAACATCTTGGCATGCTCACGCGCTCGCTCCTCGAACGTCTCGCCCGGATTCGCGGGTTTAAGGAAGCCTTCATAAGCACGGCTCGCCCGGAACAGCGCGTTCTCGATCGCCTTCTCGTCGGTCTCGTCGACATAGACCACCGTGCAGTAAGCGATGTTCGGCTTATCGGGCCAGCCGACCCGCGCCCAGTCGGCCAGGAACTTGCGATAACGCGGCGCCGCGTCGGCGCGTGGGTAGACAAGAAAGTAACCGGGATTGACGCCGTTTTTGGCGCAGAACTCCAGCGTCTGCGGATCGCGGCTCATCATCCACAACGGTGGATGCGGCTGCTGCATCGGCATCACCGCAAGCCTGGCATTGTCGGTATGAAATTCCTGGCCGTGATACGAGAACGGCTGCTCGCCAAACGCCGCACGCATGTAATCGACGAATTCCAGCGTCGGCGATTTGCGCTGCCCGTAGTCGAGGCCGAAGGGGCGGAAATAATCCGGATTGATACCGGGAACGAGGCCGAGCTCCATGCGGCCGCCAAGCATCTGATCGACGATGGCGATCTCTTCGGCAAGCCGCAATGGATGGTAGAGCGGGACGATGTAACCCATCGGTCCGATCCGCAGACGTTTCGTTCGCGCGCCGGCGCCGACAGCGTAGAGGCTCGGCGACGACATCCAGCTTTCGTCCGGCCGGAAATGATGCTCGACGCAGAACGACTGGTCGAAGCCGAGTTCATCGCATAGTTCGAGCTCTCGCCAGAGCTGCTCGTAGCGTTGGTGCGGCGTCATTCCGGGCTTGGCCCAGATGTGGGAAAAGTGGGCGAATTTCATGGAGTCACTTTTGTTTAGAGCTTGGCACCAAATTGCCGGGTAACTTATATCACCAAAGGTCGACCGATCCTCGTTATCATCGGACTCTGAACTGCTCAAATAAGGGAGGTTCCGATGCGCGAGCGATACGGCAACTTCGCATTGCTTTGTCTCGCCATCGTTGCCGGTGCCATTACTTTCGCGCCGGCGGACACGGCCAACGCGGAGGACTGGCCGGCTCGCCCGGTCCACATCGTGGTCCCGTTCGCGCCAGGAGGAGCGACTGACATTCTTGGCCGGATATTCGCAGACAAATTGTCGGAACGATGGGGCCAAGCCGTCATCGTCGACAACAAGCCCGGCGCTGGCGGCAATATAGGAGCGAGCTTTGTCGCCAGGTCGGATCCTGATGGCTATACGCTCTTCGTTGGTTCCGGCCCCGGACTGACGAGTGCCCGCGCGCTATCGAAGGATGCCGATTTTGATCCCGTGCAGGACTTCACGCCGATCACTCTCCTAGCGACGCAAGCCTTTATCCTGACGGTGGATCCAAAATTACCACCGCGGAATATCCCGGAGTTCGTCCGCTACGCCAAAGATCACAAGGTTGGGTTGACTTACGGCACGCCGGGAATCGGCACGCCCCATCATTTGGCCATGGAACTGTTCAAGCAGGTCGCCGGCATCGACCTTGTGCATGTTCCGTATCGCGGCGGAGGTCCGATGATTCAGGCCGCGCTTGCCGGAGAAGTGCCGGTAGTCTTCGCGAGCTACGTTATCGTAGGCCCTTATCTGTCGACGGGAAAACTCAAACCCATTGGATTCAGCGCTACACACCGCATTCCGCAGGAGCCCGACATCGCTCCTATCGCCGAACAGGGTTATCCCGGCTTCGATGTCGATTCTTTCTTCGGGCTATTCGGGCCTGCCGGAACACCGCAACCAGTCAGTGACCGGATCACGCGCGAAGTGCGGACCATTCTTTCGATGCAGGACGCGGAAGACCGGCTGCAAAAAATCGGATTCGAAACACCGCCAGACCTGACTATGGCCGAGTTCGATCAATTGGTCAGACAGGATGTGGCGAAGTGGACCAAAGTTGTCACGGCTGCAGGTATCAAGCCGGAATAGATTGCGTTAGCCCGAACACTCTTTCTGCGTTACCCCCGAGAATATCCTGTTGCTGTTGCGTGGGGAGCTTAAGCTGCTCCACGTGTTCACTGCTTGCGCTCACAAGCGGATCGTCGGTACCCCATAGCAGTTGCTCAGGTCCCACCACTTCCAAAGCAAGACGCAATGTCGGGCCGTAGAACGAGCACGTGTCGTAGAAAAGCTTCTTGGCATATTCACTCGGCAACCGATTGATGTGCGCCCGACAGTCAGGAAACAACCGGTAACCGACATCGAGACGTTCGAGCATACTCAGCACAGCACCGCCGGTATGAGCCAGCACAAAGGGAAAATTCGGATATCGCTCGAAAACGCCGGCGTAAATCATGCGGGTCACGGCTGTCGTCGTTTCGTAGATAAATCCGACCCGGATTGGCAATTCAAACTCGTTGAGATGCGCCGCACCTAGCGGCTCCATCGGATGCTGCACCACCGGAATGCGGCGCTGGTCGATGGCGGCCCACACCGGCTCAAAGTCGGGATGATTGAGCGGCATTCCTTGGATATGCGACCCGATTGCGATGCCAACTGCGCCAAGCGAGTCGATGGCGCGATCCAACTCCTTGATCGCGGCGTCCGCGTCACTCCAGGGCAACACGGCCAGGGCAAAAAAACGCCCCGGATGGGCCCGGCAATAAGCGACCAACGCGTCGTTCGCATGGCGCACAATTTCGGGCTGCTCGGCAAACGGCCATTCGTAGATGCTTGGACTGGTCAGCGACAGGACGCGCGCCCGGATACTCGCAGCGTCCATTTTTTCAATTCTTGCCGCCGGATCAAAATGTTCTTCCTTGTACCAGGCGACGGTCGTCCCGCCGCGCCGGAGCAGGAACTGGCCCTGCGGCGTCTTTACGGTTTCGAGCTTCATCAATTTGATGAGCTCTTTGATGTATTCCCGGTCAACGTAGTGCGCGTGACTATCGATCTTCACTGTTTTTTCCCCAAACGCAGTTCCGCCGATACTAGCATAGCCGGTTATGAAGCCGCTTATTTGCGTAGTCCGGCCGTATCGACCACATCGGTCCAGCGCTTGCGTTCTTGTTCGATGTACCTGGCAAAGTCGTCGGGCGATCCTTGGTGCGGTTCAATTGTCTGAAGCTTGAGATTTTTTACGACATCGTCTGTTCGCATCGCCTGGTTCGCAGCTTCTGACAATTTAGCTATGACAGTTTGAGGCGTGCCTTTCGGCGCCATGTATCCGAACCACAGCGCGGAGTCTGCTCCGGGCACGCCGGCTTCAGCAAGCGTTGGAACATCAGGGAAGAAGATGCTCCTCTTGGGCTCTGCTACCGCAAGCGCCGTGAGCCGTCTGGACTCGATGTAGCTGCGGACAGTCGTCCCCGGACCGAAAAAGCCATCGACGCGCCCCGCCAGCATATCGATGATAACCTGAGGGCTTCCTGGATACGGCACGTGAACAATGTCGGTTTTCGTAGCCAGCTTGAACAGTTCCAATGACAGATGCGCCGCACTACCAAAGCCCGCGGAGGCAAAAGACAGTTTTCCAGGATGCGCTCTCGTGTAACTGACGAGATCGGAAACGCTCTCGATACCCAGACTGGGTGTCACAACCAGAATAGTCGGCGCGGAAACCGCAAACATAATCGGCGTGAAGTCTTTGTAGAAGTCAAAATTCTTGTTGAGTTGAAGTGCCTGGTCGAACACGTTGGCCGACGAACCGACATACAGCGTGTATCCGTCATTCGGACTGCGCGCCGCCTGGGCAGCCGCGAGGCCAGAACCCGCACCGGGCCGATCTTCAATAATGATTGGCTGCCCAAGTATCTCGCTTAATTTAGCATTGATCACGCGAAAGGACACATCAGCGACGGAGCCAGGCGGGAAGCCGATGATGAGATGGATCGGGCGGGATGGATGATCTTCCGCGTGGAGCGTTGTCCCCGCAATAGCCAATATGAATAGCGCAATTGCTGCGGCGAGAAATCTCACAGCTTCGTTCACTTCTGTTTTTGCCGCACCTTGAATCCCGAAGAGCTCTTCTCCGCCGCTATCGCGGCTTGACCCGGATAGTGGGAGGTGGACGAATTTCATGAGAACGTTGCTGACTAATTATTGCCGATTGCACCGTAGGCTCACTACCCCAAAGGCCTATCCTCTCGCAGAGACCGCGGCAACCATCCCTTGTTTCCCTGTGGCAAAGGGACCTCACGTATACCCCAATGTGTATTGGCATGCCGATTGCTACCGGTGTGAGGTTCGCAGAGCCATGAAAACAGCTCAGTGCAGCCGGCAACGGAGAAATCATGCGGCGTCGTGATTTTGTAAAACTCGCTGGAACGACAGCTATGAGCTGGCCGATAGCGGCACGCGCTCAGCTTAATTCGTCACGCCCGATCACCATGATCGTGCCATTTCCGCCAGGCGGCGGTGCGGACGTGCTGGTGCGCATCCTTACGAAATACATGAGCGATAATCTGAACCAGACCATCGTTGTGGAAAATCAGCCGGGAGCTGGAGGGGCGCTCGCCTTCGCCCATGTCGCGCGAGCGGCACCGGACGGCCATACGCTGGGCTGGTCATCCGCCGGATTTGCCGTCATGGCCGCAACGCTGCCCGATCTGAGTTTCAATCCGGCGAAAGACTTCGTGCATGTGTGCGACGTTGCGGAGAACCCGTTTGTGCTCGTCGTCAATCCCGAGCTTCCGATCAAGAGCGTGAAGGACTTGGTCGATCATGCGAAAGCCAAGCCGAATGAATTAAACTTCGCGCACAACGGCGCAGCGACACTCACCAACCTTGTCGTCGAACTCCTCAAGATTCAGGCCGGCATTGAGGTCACGCAGGTCGCCTATCGCGGCGACAATTACTCGGTCAGCGACGTCATCGCGGGACACGTGCAGGCGATGTTCTCGAACAGCCCGGTTGCTTTGCCGCACGTTGCCGCTGGCCGCCTGCGCGCACTCGCCGTCACGTCGGCAAAGCGATCGTCAGCTGCACCGGATATCCCAACGATGGTCGAATCGGGTTACCCAGATTTCAAGGTCGTTGTTTGGCAGGGCATTAGTGGCCCGGCGGCGATGGACCTCGATGTCATTAACCGGATAAACGCGTCAGCGTGCGAGGCGTTGAAGGTGCCGGAGGTTGTCGAACGATTTAGCGCTCTGGGTGCAGAACGTGTGGGCAGCACGCCGGAACAGTTTGCAGCACTCGTCAGTCGCGAAATGGATACTTGGAGCGATGTGGTGCGTCGTTCAGGCGTCAAGCCCGGCTGACAGCTCGCGTCAACGCACCCTGGCCGGCATGATCATATTGATGATCGCGCATTTGCCCGCAGCGTTTGCCTTGAGCGCTTCTGTCAAAGCGCGCTGAAGTTCTGCCGGTGTCTCCACGCGGCACGAGTAGCCATCGACCACGGCAGCAGCTTGCTCGTATTTTACGCCCTTGAGATCGACCCCATAATAATCTTTTGTCGCGATGGCCGTGCCCAACGGGTAGAACTTGTCGTGGTAGTACTGCATCGCAGCGTACTTCGCATTGTTGAGCACGAGAATGAGCAACGGCAGCTTGTGCTCGTCAGCAAAGGCGAGCGCCGGCAAGACCGGATTATAGAGCAGCGTACCGTCGCCGATGGTCACCACAACCGGCCGGCCAGGTATTGCGAGCTTTATGCCGAGTGCATATCCAAGCGCTTGCCCCAGCCCGTTCGGTGCACGAAAAAAATCGAAGGGCCCTCGGCAAAAAAGTGCTCGCGTATAAGGCGCGCATGCACGATCGTTTCGTCGACATAAATTGCATTCGGCGCGACCTTGCGCAGAAACTGCGCGACGACAGGAACGGTGATGGAGCCGGCAGCCGCGGCAGCCTTTTCGGCAGCATCGAGCCTTTGCTGGTGCTTTTCGTGCTCCTGCTTCCACCGCGCGCGGCGGCCTTCGATGACCGCGGTGTCGCGCTTTTGGCCGCGAACCGCATCAACCAGCAGCCGCAGTGTTAGCGCAGAATCACTTTCAAGGTACTGCTCTGCTCCAGTCACCTGATAAACCAGCGTCTCTTTCAAGGGTCGTTGCGCGAGCGAAACAATCTTGGCGTTGCTCGGTGCATTGCTGGGCGGAAACCATGGCGCCTGGTTCTCGACCAGCAAAGCGAAATCGATCTCATCGAAGTAAGGCGTTGCATCGATACCGAGATAAAGACCGTTACATTTGGGAAAGTTGGATACGCCGCACCGGGAGCATCAATAACGGGAATCGCTAAAAGCTCGGCGAGCTCAGCCAGCGCACGGAAGGCGTCCTCGTTCCCGCCGACGGACTCCGCAAAGATGAACGGACAATTTGCGTGGCTGAGTTGTTCGGCCACACGGGCGATATCGCCGGTGGCAGGTTGCAGTTTGGGTGGCGCTGGGACGTATGGAATTCTCGTCGGCCGGGACCAACTCTCGATCATCGATTCCATCGAGACACAAACATATGTCGGGCCCTGTGGAGAGTGTTGTGCAAGTTCTCCGGCGCGCACGACGCTCTGATAAAGGGTCGAGACCGATGGAGTTTGAAGCGCAATCTTAACGACCGGCTCGACGAGCCGTTGCGGCCCGCCGACGACGTTCAGGCTGCGATACCACTGCGGACCTGGATCAAACTCCCCTTCGCCGAACGACTGCGACTCGCCTGACAGGACGAGCATCGGCGTCTCGGTGAGGCGAGCGCCGAAGATCGCCATGCTGCCTTGCAGGAGGCCAGCGCCGGCATGGAGCAGCACGACCTGCATCCGTCCCGTGAGCTTGGTGTAACCGGCCGCTATCGACACCGCGAGGATTTCGTGGCCGCAATCGAGATACACTGGGCCCGTTGTATTTTTTGCCTTCTGGCGAGCGAACGCCTCCCAGAGCGACGGCCATTCCGATCCGGGGACGAGATTACATAGTCCACTCTAAGAGCACGAAATGCTTCGAGGATCGCTTCACCGCCGTCTTCTGTGTTTCGCAAGGTAACCTTCCTCGTTTGCTCACCACAACTAATGCAAACTCGCGACGACTGCTACATCGCGGTTGCACTGCGCTGCGCACTCCACAACGCGGAAATTTGCTCCAGCGCAACAGGGCTGTATCCTCTCCAGGGTACAGAGCCGCCCCCCTAAGCTTAATGGAGGCAATCATGATCGTCCGGTACGAATCCGATGGCACGATTGTCATGATCACCCAGAACGATCATGCCCAGCTCTCCGGATTGTTTGCCACCCATTGGGGTAACGCCCAATTTGCCAAGCCAGAACCGTATATGCCCATGGTTCGCGCCGCCATGTTTCATGACCGCGGCTGGATCCGCTACGAGACGGGGCCGCAGCTCAACGCCGAGGGCAAAACACCAAATTATCGCGAGGTGCCGAACGACGCCGGACAAATTGAAGCTTTCGAGTGGGCCGGCGACTGGTTGAGCAGCATCGACGCCTATGCGGGACTGATGATCGCCAAACATCGCACCGGCCTTTATCAGGGCCGCTACGGAACCATGACGTCGCCGCCCGCGATTCAACGCGGTACGCTCAAGCCCGAGATTCAGGCGCTCGTCACACGCAGTGAGGCGAAGCAAAAGAGCGCTGCTGAAAAATTCGACGCCAAGCAGTTGATGACGAACTACACATTGCTTCAGGTCTGGGATCTGATCTCGCTCTACATATGCAGCACCGAGACGTTGAAACCCGACCGGATAGCGCCGGTGCCGCTTGGATACGCGGGTGCGGCAAGCGCGGAGATGACACTGACCCCGTCGGGAGCGAACACCATCGCGCTCGCCCCCTACCCGTTCGACCAGCCGTCACTGACCGCAAACCTGATCTTCCGGCGGTTGCCGCAAACCAAATTCAAGGACGAGGCCGAGCTGCAGACGGTCTATTTCGGCACCCCCCCGCAGGTCGCCTCGTTCCACCTGGTAGCCGGAGGCCGTTAGGCGCCGGCATGCGATGTTGCCTGCGGCACCGCTGGCATATCCTTTGCTTGATTTCTGAACTCTTGGGCCATTGAATGGCCCACCGGTGTCAGGTGTCCCATGAAGCAGGTACTTGCCGCCGCTCCGCAAGCCAGTATCGCGAGCGCGTCGCCACTGATCGTGGCGCGCGGCCTGTGCAAGACTTACGCTGCCGGCGACAGCAGCACAGTGGCGCTCAAAGAACTGGACTTCACGATTTATGACGGCGAATTCGTCTCCGTGGTCGGTCAAAGCGGCTGCGGAAAATCGACACTGCTCAAAATCCTCGCGGGACTTTTGCCATTTACCGCCGGAACAGTTCAACTGAACGGCGTTCCGCTGCGCGGTCCTAGCAAGGAAGCCGCGGTCGTCTTTCAGTCGCCGGTCTTGCTGCCATGGCGGACCGTGCTTGAAAATGTGCTCCTGCCGATCGAATTCCGCAGATTGCCGCGATCGCAGTATCGTGAGAGCGCGCTCGACCTGCTGGCAATGACCGGCTTGCGCGATTTCGCCGATCGCTATCCGTATGAGCTCTCCGGCGGCATGCAGCAACGCGCCGCGATCGTACGCGCCCTGGTGCAAGACCCCAAGCTGCTACTGATGGATGAACCGTTCGGTGCGCTCGACGCCATGACGCGCGAGCAGATGAATCTGGAGCTGATGCGCATCTGGAGCCGGAGCCGCAAGACGGTGTTCTTCATTACCCATTCCATTGCCGAAGCGATCTTCTTGTCCGACCGCGTTATCGCGATGACGACGCGTCCGGGCCGCATCGCCGACATTATCGACATCGATCTGCCGCGGCCGCGCGATCTGTCGGTCATCAATACAGATCGTTTCGGGCGCTACGCTGCGCGCCTGCGCACGCTGCTCGATGCCCACGGAGGGCTATCCTGATGACAATGCAAGCCGAAGCTTCGGCCGAAGTATTTTCGGCCCAAGTCCGCGAGACGAAGCCGGGCCTGTTCCGGCGTTACCCGCAATTGACCATCTCGCCCGCGATCCTCGTAATCCTGTTGGCGGGCTGGTGGCTCACCTGTCATGTCTTTGGCGCGCCGTCCTACGTCGTGCCGGCGCCCGAGGATGTATGGCGCGCACTGATCAACGGTCTCGCCCGCGCGCCGTGGGACAGTGGCGGATATTGGTTTCACGCCGGCATTACGGTGTGGGAAGCGCTGCTCGGCTTTATCATCGGCTCGGCCGCAGGCGCCGTGCTCGGTTTCGCACTCTCGCATTGGCCGCTTCTCGGCCGAAGCTGGTACCCTTATATCGTCGGCTTTCAGTCCCTGCCAAAGGTCGCTCTAGCACCGTTGATGGTGGTGTGGTTCGGCTTCGGCCTCGAAGGCAAAGTGTTTATCACCGCCGTTATCACCTTCTTCCCGGTATTGGTGAACGCCATGGCGGGCTATCAGTCGGTTGAGCCCGACCGCATCGAGCTCGCGCGCTCGTGCAATGCCAGTGAATGGCACCTGCTGACCAAAATCATTTTCCCAAGCTGCATGCCATTTCTGTTCGCAGGCCTCAGCGTCGCATCCGTGCTGGCAATCCTCGGAGCGGTTGTCGGTGAATTTGTGGGAGCCAAATCCGGACTCGGCATGCTGTTGATGCAATACGACCAACAGATGGAGCTTGCCCCGTTATTCGCCGTCATCCTGTTGTTGGCGTTGATAGGCTTTTCGATGAATCACGCGATCGGCTTGCTGGAGCGCCGCTATTGTTTCTGGGCGCAGCGCGCTGCCGCGGCACGAACGTGAATAATTTTTCCCTTAGTTTGCGGAGACCGACGATGCGAGACCTTCTCAGCCGCGGTGCGATTGCCCTGATACTTGTCGCCGCCGGCGCCTGCGTAGGCAGTACGAATGCACAACCCCTTAAGAAGATAACGCTTGTGCAGATGCATCCGATCATGGGCGTCGGCGAAGAAGTATTCCTCTACGCGGTGCCGAGGCATCTCGGTTTCTTTGCCGCCGAAGGCCTCGACGTGGACATTCAAAATACCCAGACCGGCATGGTCTCAGCACAGCTTCTGCAGTCGGGCAATGCCCAGGTCGGTACCACCGCGGGCGATGCGATCCTTGCGATGCGCGAACAAGGCGCCGACCTCGTCTCCTTCTTCAACCTAAAGCGCAATCCCGGCACTTTCCTGACGGTGCTGCCCGATTCTCCGATCCACGACCTGAAAGATCTCAAGGGTAAAACCATAGGGGCGCCGTCCTTCGGCGCCGGCGGCGGCCTGGTGCTGACGCAAAACCTGACCGAGATCGGCATTGCGCCCGATCAGTACACCGGCATTGCAACCGGTGCCGGCCCATCGGCGGTGGCGGCCTTGCGCTCTGGCCAGATCGACGCGCTGGTGATGTGGGACGCCATGCTCGGCGCGGCCGAGAATACTGGCTTGAAGCTGCGCATGATTGACATTCCGCTGCAAGATGAACTGGTCGGTACTACGCTCGCGACCTCGGCAGCCTATGCCGCTTCGAATCCGAAGGACGTTGCCGGCTATTGCCGCGCCATGACCAAGGGTCTGGTGTTCACCATGACCAACAAGGAAGCCGCAGTCCGCATGCTGTGGGATGAATTCCCGAGCATCAAACCGACGAGCCTTGACGATGCCACAGCGCTGAGGAACGGCGTGCACGTGATGGACCGTTTCCTGGAAATGTCGCTGCAGGGCCAGACTAACACGGCGCCGCTCGGCGCGTTCATTACCGACAATTGGCAGAACACCCGCAAGGCTTATGTCGAATTCGGCAAACTGAAGGGCGGCGATCCCGCGAGCGCCGCTTACACGACCCAATTTATCCAGGCCTGCAACGACTTCGACCGCGCCGCCATCGTCGCGCAGGCCAAAGGATGGAAAGGCTAAAGCGCGGGAAGACGCTGCACGCTACGCGGCGCTTGTTGCCGTCAGGTCGCCGCAAGCGACTTGGGCAACGGACGCCTTCTCTACAACTGAGAAACCAAGCTCCCTAAGTACTCTATTGGTCTGCTCGCCGCCGCTATACATCGCATGGCGCCGGTTTCTATTCGCGATGTCCGCGGCCGTTGTCAAAACAAGTTTCGGTGGCAGCAAGGCCCCGTTTCTCGGATCGATCACGACATACAGTTTGGGCCGCGACAGGAAGGGCCATTGCGCTGGATCATCTCCGACGTAGGTCATCGCATCAAGGATATGTTCCCTGGTGATCGGACTCGGTTTCGGCATGTCCATACTCCTTCGAGCAGCGAGAACTTCCGTCGCGAGATGCGACTTCAAGCGAGAACTCACGTTGAGCGCGCTTCAAAACATCCAGTCTTGGCGTCGAAGCGGGTGATCTGCATGACCAGCTCATCGTCCGGACAACAGGAGCGGATAACCCGGGGATGGGCCTGCGGGTCTTCAGCGGTCAGGACGACGACGTTGATACGGCCGCTGCAATGCGCAATTGCCCACTCAATGTGAGCAATCCACTGCAGGCTTATCCTTTTCGAATTTCCTTTGAGCGCCGGCCCGAACCGGGATTGGTAAGTGGCGCGATTCCCCTGGCGAACTATTTCGTCGTCCCACATCGCCACGACGACTGTTCGTCCATCGCCACTGATCGCCGATCCGCCGAAATGCCGGAGTGAACGGACAGCCCCGAAATGTTCGAAAGCGCTCGATAGGGTCCAATCTCGTTTCACTGTCGGGGTCCACACCAACGACGGTTGATCGGCGCGAAAGCTCTCCAGAAGCTCCTTCATCAACGACCCTCCGTCTTCGAAACGTCGGCCGCCGGCCCTCACCGGCTGGTCGCGGCGATCGCTGATCCAAGGACACATTATTGCATACAATCAGTTCTAACTGTATGCCTCTATTTCGATATTGCATGCATATAAACTGTGCATTGAAACGCGGCCGGCCGTGGTATTCGGTTTGATATGAAGATCAGCCCTTTAGAGCCCACGACGCGCGCGGAGCGTCTCGCCGGCGAGATTGCGGCGTCTGTGTTGTCCGGCGAATTTCGACCGGGCCTTCGGCTTGACGAGAATATGCTCGCGAAACGCTACGCCGTTTCCCGAACTCCCGTCAGAGAGGCTCTTCGGCAGCTTGCGTCTACCGGATTGATCGATATCAGGCCGCGGCGCGGTGCAACCGTCGTCCGCACGTCGTCGGCGCAACTCGAAACAATGTTTGGTGCGATGGCTGAAATCGAGGCGACTTGCGCACGGCTCTCAGCCGTCAGCATGACGCCGCTTGAGCGTCGGCGTCTGGCCGCTTTCCACGAAACCATGTTCAAGCTAGTCCAGAAAAATGACGCCGAGGCGTTCACCTCCGCTAATCTCGAGCTGCATACGCAGATCTATCTGGGCGCTCATAACGACATTATTGCCGATTTTGCAACCGGGTTGCGACGCCGGCTCGCGCCGTTCCGCCGCGCTCAATTTCGCACGGAAGGCCGACTTTCCCGGTCACACGAGGAGCACAGGCAAGTCGTCAAGGCGATTGTCGCGGGCGACGCCGGCGCCGCTCACACGGCGATGTTCGATCACATGAGTCTGGTTGAAGAATCTTTTGAGCGGCTCGCAGAGACCATCTGATCGGAACAGCGAGGGTATACATCGCCTGTACGCGGAGCAGTCATTGTCCTGCGATACCAGATGAGTTGGCAACTGGGCGGCCTGGACCCTCGTCCGCGTAGAAATTACAGAAGGCGCGGACCGAGGCGCACGTCCACAATACGCTTGGCCTCGGCAACAATCTCGTCCTTGCTGCTTTTTTCAAGATTGACGGGACTATTAGGCCAAGGAGAGGTCGAACCTGGTGAAAAGATGGATGCTCTCCATCCCTTTCCTACAGGGCCGATCTCAATCCGATATCCCTTGTAGTCAATTACCGTCATTGTTCGCGTTTGCGCGCTGGGCGTATGCTGCGCGTTACTCGCGTCGGACCACATTCGCTTAAGTATTAAAGCC
>Ga0302325_10006650_pt1 | contig 25878 bp, 17 predicted proteins | sample Palsa_T0_2_FD_201948 | JGI IMG/M metagenome (GOLD analysis project Ga0302325, IMG submission 201948) | Peat permafrost microbial communities from Stordalen Mire near Abisko, Sweden - Palsa_T0_2 | ecosystem: Environmental > Terrestrial > Soil > Palsa > Peat permafrost | place: Sweden: Abisko... | reverse complement strand
CCGGCAACACAACCGGATAATTCAGCTCCAGCTCCGTCTCCGGCTGTTGTGACCACCGTCACTCCGACAGCGCCGCCGGTGAGCCAGGTTGGACCGACCATTGATGCAACGCCGCCGGCGATGCTGGTGGCCGCGACCACACAGCCGATGGCCGCCGCTCCAAGCACCCAGCCGACGGTTGCCGGCGCGCCCAGCACGCAACCCGCAGTTGCCGCCGCGCCGCCGCCGAGTGCCGAGGAACTCTTCGGCCAGTTCGAGTCGACGTTTGCGGACATGAGCAAGCAGTCACTTGCGGATCAAAACATTGATGATCTGACGACCAAGTATCAATCCATCCAAAATGCGGATGGATTGTCCGACAATCTTAAGCGCGTGGTCGATTTGCGAATCGCCACGCTCAAAGCCCGCGCCGACAACAAGGCGAAATTGCTCGAAGCCCGCGCGATGGAAAAAGATGCGGCCGAGAAGGAATTGGCGCTCCAGGCCGAGCAACAGGAATTGGCCGAGCGGCTCAAACAGACCGATGTGGAGATTTACACCGCGGTCGGAACGCTGCAACCATCGAGCCTGCAACTCGGCGGCGGAACGCTGTATCGCCTGACCGATCCCGGCACCGGCCGAACGGTGATTTATCTCCGCACCACCGACGACAAAGCGACGAGCATGATGGGCCAATTCATCGGTGTGCGCGGCACGCCGACGAATGATCCGCAGCTGAGTCTTCGCGTGCTGACTCCAACGGACATGGAAACGGTTGATCCGGCGAAAGTGAACGGCACCGTTGCTGCTGAGATCATCCCGCCAAGCATGCTGGCGCGCCAAGCCTCGGCAAGCACTGGTGGGAATTAATTTAATTCGGATTTCGCAGGAATAAAAAATGCCCGACCAAAGCCCACGGATAGCAATCCGTGGGCTTCGCTTTCCCCTATACTTCCCCCCATGCCCGAACCGCACAAAATCATTTACTCGATGATCGGCGTCAGCAAATCGCACGACAAAAAGATCATCCTCAAGGATATCAACCTCTCGTATTTCTACGGCGCCAAGATCGGCGTGCTCGGCCTCAACGGCTCGGGAAAAAGTTCTCTGCTGCGAATCCTTGCCGGCGTGGACAAAAAATATGATGGGCAAATCAACCTGCAGGCCGGATTGACAGTCGGATTGCTCGAGCAGGAACCGAAGCTGGACGAGAGCCAAACTGTTCGGCAAATCGCCGAGCAGGGAATGCAGGCGACGCTCGATCTGCTGCGGGAATATGATGAGATCAACAACAAACTCGCCGAGCCGATGAGCGACGAGCAGATGACCAAGCTGCTCAACAAACAGGGCGCGGTGCAGGAGAAACTGGATGCGGCCGGCGCGTGGGAAATGGATTCGCAACTGGAAATGGCGATGGACGCGCTGCGCTGTCCGCCGGGTGAAACGCCGATCAAAATTCTCTCCGGCGGCGAACGGCGGCGCGTGGCGTTGTGTCGATTGCTCCTGCAGAAACCGGATGTTTTGCTGCTCGATGAGCCGACCAATCATCTGGATGCCGAATCGGTTGCGTGGCTGGAGCAGCATTTGGCGAGATATGCCGGAACGGTGATCGCGGTCACGCACGACCGGTATTTTCTGGATAACGTTGCCGGATGGATTCTGGAATTGGATCGAGGGCAGGGAATTCCATGGAAGGGAAATTATTCGTCTTGGCTCGAGCAGAAAAAGACGCGGCTTGCGGTGGAAGAAAAAACCGAAAGCGCTCGGCAAAAGGCGCTGGCACACGAACTGGAATGGGTCCGCAAATCTCCCAGCGCGCGGCGAGCGAAATCCAAGGCGCGTCTTTCGGCATACGAAGCGATGCTGAATGAGGATGTGAAAAAGCGCGTGGAGGAGATCGAGATTTACATTCCGCCGGGTCCGCGCCTGGGCGGCAAGGTGATCGAGGCGATCGATGTCGGCAAATCCTACGGCGATCGGATGCTCGTGCAGCAGATGAATTTCGTCGTGCCGCCTGGCGCGGTCGTTGGAGTCATCGGCCCCAACGGCGCGGGAAAAACCACTTTGTTTCGCATGATCATCGGACAGGAAAAGCCTGACGCCGGGAAGATCGAGCTTGGCCAAAGCGTGAAACTGGCATACGTCGAGCAGAGCCGAGAAGCCATCGACAACTCGGCGAATGTGTGGGAAGCGATTTCGGAAAAACAGGAGAGCATTCGCCTGGGCAGCATTCAGGTGAATTCACGAGCGTATGTTTCCCGTTTCGGCTTCAGTGGAACCGATCAGCAGCGATCCGTGGCGACGTTGTCCGGTGGAGAGCGCAATCGTGTCTATTTGGCGCGGATGCTCAAGCAGGGCGCCAATGTGCTGCTGTTGGACGAGCCGACGAATGACCTGGATGTGAACACGATGCGGGCGCTGGAGGAAGCGATGGAAAATTTCGCCGGATGCGCGGTAATCATCAGCCACGATCGCTGGTTTCTGGATCGCGTGGCCACGCACATTCTGGCGTTTGAGGGCGACAGCGAATCACGTTTTTTCGAGGGGAATTACACCGAATACGAAGCCGACCGCAAACGCCGACTGGGCATCAGCGCCGATCAACCGCACCGAATCACCTATCGAAAGCTCGCCAAGAGCTGATTAAGCCGCGGACAAAATGCTCTAGAGTCCGGCTGGTATGCCCATTGCAGCCTATCATTGTCTAAGCTCGTCGGCGTAACGCCGAGGCCGATGAGCATGCATAAACCGCCTCTTCGCCGGCGCGGTCGGTGGATAAAATGTCGCGGTGTCTGAAAATTTCGGACAGAATGACGTGCTGTGGATCGGCGTAAGAAAAAGGATTTTCCCATGAATCAAGAATTTCAAGCAAAACCAAGAGCTGGAGGATTCGCAAGAATGGATCAACGCAAGCAGCGTGAGATTGCGAGAAAAGGCGGCATGGCAGCGCACCAGCGCGGAACGGCTCACGAATTCACTTCGGATGAAGCCCGCCATGCCGGCCGCAAGGGCGGTCAGCAAGTGAGTTCAAACCGGGCCCATATGACGGAGATTGGCCGGCTGGGTGGCCGACGTTCCGCGGAACGCCGGCGACTGAACGCCGAGCATCGGAATAAGACGCGCGAATCAGCAGACAATGCCGTTGCGACGGAACGATCGGAAAAAGTAGCGAGCGAGCAATGGAAAGGCCCTGCCGAGCCGAGAGGCGAGGAATAGGATAATTCGACGCTCGGTCGATTGCCCATTCGGAAATGCCCGGCGAGATGCCGGGCTTTTTTTCGTATCAATGGAAAAAAGAAAGCGAGGGTTGAGATTTCTCTCAACCCTCGCGTGAGTTGCTGATTCAAAGGAGCGATCTGTACCTGTACCGAGTCACATTAGGCCAGGAGCTTCTTGGCGTTGCGTGCACCCGCCACCAGGGCGAGACCGAGCAACCCCGCAAGACCCTGCCAAGCCGCTGAGGACAGCGAGACCAGGTTCGTCAAGGGCTGTTCCTTGAACACGAAGTCCTGACCGAACGTGCCGGGAGCGGAGGGATTGGCGTTGATGATCAGACTTCCGGCATCAGAGCCAAAGCCCCAAGCGGAAGTCGTACCATTGGCCTGAGAGCCAGTGTACGTGATCGAGGTTCCGCTGGTTGCACCCAAGGTGAAACCCGTGGGCGCGACAAACGTGCTGCCTGAGAAGCTGGCCGCGCCGGAGCCGAGGCCCTCTGACACGTTAGCAATCAGGAACTGGAAGCCGCTCCAACCGCCGCCGCTGGCGTTCGTGACCATCTCATTTGCAATGTCGATGGTCGGAACGGCAGTCGTGCCGGGAGTCTGCATAAAATCAATCGGCAGACCGGCATCGCTGGGGAATTCAGCGAATTTTTCAATGCTGATCGTGGAACTGGTCACCGAGTCAACCACGAGGCTGATGCCTGCGGGAAGAGTGATGGTCCAGCCACCGTAAGTATCGCCACTTTGAACGATGACCGCCGCGCGGGAAGCGCTGGCTGTCAAGCCGAGAGCCGCTGCAAATACAGCGATCGCGGCAATTTTGAGTTTACCAATCATGAATTCTTACCTCCTTAAATCTGCAACAAATCGGACTTTAGTTCACTTTATGAAACACCAAGCAGAGAGGGCGATTAAGGTTAACCCGACTCATGCTTATTGAATCACACGCACCGAGCCACCCAGCTCAATGCGGTCACTGGCAAAGAAACGAACTTGTGTTCGAAACCTAAACCAATCCTTTCTGCCGCGAACTTTTTTTCTAGACGAACTCCGCGTGATACGGCTACGCGGATAAAACTGACACCCACTGAAGCGCTGCTGATTGCATTCAACGACACTATACAACGAATCTTGTCGCTGACAACCTGGAATCCGATAACTCGATCGAACCAGCGATCGCTCGACCTAAATCGTTCCAGACAAGGGACTTATACAAATGTCCCTATGTATCGCCCAGAATCTTACATCCGATAAAAAATTACGTCAATAGTTTTCCTGATGCCAGGCTTGTTAACATATAAAATACTGTCAACAAATAACTTAAGCACCATTGAATGGTCTTCTTTGCACCTTTGGCGAGCGTCCTGACATGATCCAACCGGCTTAGAACGGTGTTAAAATGGGAAATCTGGATGCGATTGGGGAAATCTTGCGGAAGACTCAGGCGGCAGGGCGATGAAATGGCACAAAAACGCTGAATCTACCGCGCCGGTGCGCGGATTATCGGCCTGCGGGGGTTTGATCCGTGTGGGACACTGCCGCCGGTTGTTGCTGGTTGGCTTTCTGCACGGCCGACCTGGCCGCATCCAACTCGGCCTGAAGATCCGAGCCGAGTTTCTGGTCTGGCTGCAGAATCGAATCGACTTGGGTCAGATATCTGGATGCCTCGTCAAAACGGTTGGTCTTGGTGCAGACCGATGCCAAGCCGATCAGGATATCCAGGTCCGTGTTGTTGACGCGGTATCCTTCCTGGAAGCTCGTCAGCGCATCATCCATTTGCCCTTCCTGAAGCTGAATGCGAGCCAGCGAATCATAAAAACTGGACGTATTCGAGGCATCCGGCTGCAGCGCGATGGCTTGCCGAGCCAATCCTTCAGCCTCCTTCAGCGACGCGGCATCACCCTTCTTGGCCAGGATTTCAGCAAGGTTGTTCTTGGCGATCGCCTGATTGGGATCCTTGGCAATGACCTGCCGATACGCCGCCTCCGCATCGGCGTCGTCGCCGGCTGCGTCGGCAGCGGAGGCGTAATCCAACAGAGCGCTTTCGCTGATCGAGCCACTGCTGACAAACGGTTTAAGAGCGTTCACAGCCATTGCATATGCGTTGGAATCATTCCACCGATACCCGATGCTGAAATACGCATCCGCCACGAGTTGCTCATCCCGCAATGAGGTCGAATCCAACAGCGGTCGGATCTGCTCGATCCATGCCGATGCTGTTACTGCATCCGGATGCGCGGCCACGTTGGTGAAGTTGTCGGAAGGCATTTCCATCTTCAGCCAGTCGTATCGCCACTTGGCATCCTTCTGAGCCAGCGGCATCAAAACCTTCGCTGCATCGCTGTCCCCGCCGCTGCGAGTCAGGGCGGTGGCGTAAGCAACCAGCAATTCCTCGTTGGCATCAGGGTTGGCCTCGGCATCGGGGATGTAAGGCTGCAATCGGCCCTGTGCGTCCAACGGCTGATTGAGATGCAAATCGGCCTCGGCGATCATCAGATCGGCGTCGCTTGCATGGTCGGCGCCACGCATGCGCCACTGCTGGGCGGATGCCAACATTTCATTCCATCGGCCCAGCCGCGAATAAACCACCGCGCAGAGATGGGCCGCATCGGGTGATTCGGGGAATTGCGAGACCGCTTTGTTCGCTACATCGAGGGCGTCCTGAAGGCGATTGGCCTTTTGGAGTTGCTGCACATTCAGCAGGTAGAGCGGAAAATAATCCGGATATTTCAGAAGCAACCCCTGGAGATTGGCCAGCGTCGTGGCAGGATCGGACGTGGCCGCCTCCACGATCGCCTGGAGCGTGTCGATGGCGGCGGGACTTTGCGGATCGTGCGAGACGACACGCACCAACGGCGCGATGTCCTGGTCCTTGGGCGCATACGCCATCGCGGCCTGGACATTTTTCAGATTCATCAGCTCAATGTTGGTCGGCCAGCGCGTCAGAGCGGCGGTCAACGTCGTCTGCACATCGCTCATCCGATTTTGCCGCAAATAAAATCCGACTTCCTGTGCGGTGGGATCGGGGTCATCGCCGGCGGCCTGGATGGCGGCGTTATATTCCTGCTCGGCCACTTTCGGATCGCCAAAGCGTTCGTCCCAGTCGGCCAGCATCAATTCTTTCCGGCCCGGCGCCAGGTTCATGGCATCCAGCCGATCCAGAAATTTATGCGCCGCCGCCGCATCGTGTTGCACGCCGAAGAACTCGGACGCTTCCCGAATGGTGGCGACATTCAAATTCGGCGCGGCGGAGAGCCGGAAGTAAACCGTCACCGCTTCATTGATCCGGCCTTCCATGCGGTAAACCTTGGCCAACGTCGCATCATGCAGCACCTGGTCGGTTGCGTTGGGATAAGCATTCAAAAGCCCCTCGGCGCGCGCGGCATCACCCTGCGATGCGATCAGCACGGCCGCCTGCAGCGCCAAATCCGGCGGCAGATTCGGCAATGCCGCGAATTTGTCGAAGTAAAGCGCGGCAGTATCCGCTTGTCCGCTTTCGTGCAGCGACTTGACGTAGTTGTAAAGGATTTGCGGAGAATCCGGCGCCAAATCCGAGGCCGCCTTCCATTCATCCAGGGCGGATGCGTTGTTGCCGAGCTTTTCATACGCTTCGGCCAACAGCGCATGCGGTTCGTATTCGCCGGCGGAATTCTTCACGACATCGCTGAGCAATCCAACCGCGGCGGCGGCGTCAACCTGAACATTGGCGCTCAAGAGCAGCCAACGCGCCCGGGCAACTTTCCATCCCACGGCCTCTTCGCTGGTCAGGTCCTTGAGGCGGTTGATCGTGCGATCGATGAAATCACGATTCGCCCACGCGGATTGCTCGTGGGTGAGGATGGTCGTCTGTACGCGGAGATTGGTCGGGTATTTGTCGCCAAGGGCAACCCAGGCGCTGGCGGCGGAGGGATCGCGGGCGGCCTCCAGATATTCGCAGATGACAATGTCCCATTGTTCCGGATCGCCGGCGCCTTTGGACTTGGCATCCTGCAAGAGCTGCAAGCCGTCGGCGGTGTGGGCGTCCTTCATCAGGTTGTACGCCTTGGCATACGCCAGTTGCGGGGTCAGGCCATATTGATGTTCCACCGCATCGTACAGTTGCTGCTCCATGCCGAGTTTTTCGACCCGGCTGACATCCACCAGTTGCAGCAGCAAATCCTGGCCGTTTTTGTCGGCTTGTCCGATGGCGGTTTTGATGACATCAATGGCTTTGTCGCGATCACCGGTTTGCGCCAGCAGGGCGACGTAGATCGGCAGGGTGTACGGTTCGCCGGGGATTTTGGTTTGCAGGTCCTGCACGGATTCGAGCAATCGGCGAGTTGCGACCGGATCGGGATTGGCCTGCAACCGGGCGAACATCACGGTCGATTCGGTGACCACCGCCTGATACTGCTCATACCCGCTGGCGGCGGTGTAATATCCCCGGACGCTGGAGGTCAGCGCTTCGGGATCATCCCCGCGGCCTTCGGCAACGAGCACGCGGGCAATCTCCATTTGCGGCTGGGGCCAGTTGGGCAATTCATTTTCCACCTGTTCCCACGCTTCGCGGGCCAGATCGTTTTCCCCCTCGCGCATGTAGGCATCGCCGAGCATGAAGCGGACGATCGGGTTGCTCGGGTCATGAGCCAGGGCGTCGAGGTACTGGGCTACCTGTGCCTTGGGAGTGGGATTGGGCTGGAATTCGGCGTTCATGGCCGTGGACCAGCAATAGGCAACCGGCTCGCTTTGGGCGCGATCCGAGAGCGTGGCGGCCAGGGCGATGGCTTCGGGCTTGCGGTTCAGATTGAACAGCGACATCGCCTTGTAGGCGATCATGTTGGCGTCGGTCGAGGGGTCCTTGGGGTCGAGATTTTGCAGCCGGGTGACGACCTCGGCGTATTTGTCGCTTTCCCACAGGCGCTCGACCAGCGTCGTGAGCAGTGTCGGATCAGTGAACTTCTTCATGGCCGTGTCGAGCACGTTTTGCGACAGGCCGAATTCCGATGCGCGATCCAGATAATCCACCAGATAGGTGACGAACTGCGTGTCCGGCGGATCGGCTTTGGCGGCTTCTTTCAGCAGATCGCGGGCGGCCTGGTCGTTCTTTTGCACCTCATCCGTCGTCATGTCCGGCGAGCGCGAGTCGATATAACCCCAGGCGCGCACGAGCAGAAATCGTGGATCGGTCGGATATTTCGCCGCCTGTGCATCGGCGCGGTCGCGCAATTCCTGGCCGGTTCGGCCCATCGCCTGCATGAGATAGAGATCGGTGTGCTGCATCTCCAGGTCGGTGGGATTGATGGCGATGTACTGATCGCACGCCGCCAGCGCGTCCTCGAAATGCCGGGTGCGGGTGTTGATGCGCGCGGCGGCCTTGAGGGCGACGAGGTCCTTGGGATCGGCGCGCAGAAGTTCCTTGGCCAAATCCAGCGCCGGGCCGGCATAGGATGAGAACGGCTCCTCCATTTCCAGCAGGCGGTGGGAAGTTTCGATATCGCCGGGGCTGAGCGTGAGATATTTACGGATAATGCTGATGGATTGCGTGATGTAGCTGCCATCGAGCGTGGGGACTTTGCTGCGGGAAACGCCGAATGCCAGCAGGGCGTCGGCGTCTTCCTTGCGCTTGGTGACATAGACATTCAGATCGGTGATGGCGGTTTTGTAATCCCCGGCCTGATACGCAGCCATGCCGTCGGTCCGATATTGCATGATCTCGGCGGCGGCGACGGACATGCGGTGCTGATACAGCAGCGCAAGCCCGCCGACAACCACAATCGTACCGACAACCAGAGCCAGAAGCCGACGCTTGGTTTTTGGACGCATGCTCATGATGTATGACCTTATGAACGAGAAACTTTACGAAAGAGCAGGGCGATCGTCTTGAGAATGATCCACAAATCCAGCCGCCATGAACGTGTTTCGACATATTCGATGTCGTATTTGATCCATTCCTGAAAATCCGAGCCAGATTGTCGCGTTCGGCGGATTTGCCAGAGGCCGGTGATTCCCGGACGTACGCTCAGGCGCGCCTCGCGCCACGGGGGGCAATATTGGTTTTCGGTGCGCGGGCTGGGTCGCGGGCCCACCACCGCCATGTGGCCGAGCAACACGTTGATGAACTGCGGGAATTCGTCGATGTCGTATTTCCGCAGGAATCGGCCGACGCGGGTCAGGCGCGGATCGCGCTCGATATAAAACTGCGGGCCATCCGCCTGATTCTGCTGGCGCAATTCGGCTTTTAATTTTTCGGCGTCATTTCGCATCGAGCGAAACTTGATGCACGGAAATTCCCGGTTGCCGATGGTTTCGCGCTTGTGTACGAAGAAGAATGGCCGGCCGTTTTCGATCCAGATCGCCAGCATGATCAGCGGATAGAGCGGCAAGGTGATGGCCAGGGCGAACAGGGCGAAGCAGAAGTCGAAGATGCGATGCAGGGCGCGATCGATAAAAGTCGTGTCGGCGACGGACGCTTCCTGCGGAATTTCGCGCGGCTCGATCATGAGCCACTGGATATCTTCCATCGGCGGGCGGGCGTCGGGATCGTCCCAGACGATGGTTGGGCCGATGACGGTGGTTCCGGCCGTCACGTGCCGGCCAGCGCCGACCCAGACGGGGCCGATGAATCGGACTTCGGGATCTACGGCGCTTTTGGGATCCTTCCACACGCCCGGTTCGAGCATGACGGCGCGGGCGATGGTGGAATCGGGGCGTTGCCAGCCCTGGATCAGATCGCGCAGGTAGAGGGCGATTTCGTGGTCGAGGCTGCGGTCGTACACGCTGCCGTCGATGGAAAGTGTCAGTCGTTCATGTCGCGGGGTGTATCGTCGCAGCCGGCGCCAACCGGAAAGCGGATCGGGGGATGCCTGCCAGAGGCGGGCGATTTCCCGGTCGGGGGTCAGCACCGCGCGGGCCAGGCGGGAATCATCGGAGGCATCGTACAGCCGCTGGAAGCGGATGAAACGGTTTTGATTGTCGGTGATGACGCGCTCCCGGTAGCCGCGCTCGCGGTCATCGTGCAGGCGGACGAAGAGCAATTGGGGTTTGATCCAGTTGAGTTTGTCGATCATCGTGCGGATGCGGAAGAGCAGCAATGACCGCGGGTCAGTGAGAAGATACAGCTCGGCATCGGCGACGATTTCGGAGGGTTCGCCCTGGCGGACGACCTGCACGCCGTGGGCGGCCCAGTAGCGGTGGTGGAGAGCGACGGGGTCGAGGCCCCAGATGGTGCGCAGAAGAGTGGGCGCGGATCGCTCCTGGGGTGCGGCGGGTGGGGAAGAGAGCATGGTCTGCGATGCGATCATTCGGCGTCAATGCCCACGGATTGCTATCCGTGGGCTTTAGGCATGATTCCCGTTGCCGGTGCCGGATCGGACGGAGGAGGCGACGGCTTTTGCGACGGGGCCGATGCGATCGGCGCCGTTGCGGCCGTTGGCGGCACTAGACGGCAGGGGCTTCATGCTCATGCGGCTCATCGACCGGCTGAAATCCTGGCCCTGGGCGCGGTTGAAGACCACGCCGGCGAGCTTGGCGCCGATGGAATGCAGATGCGCCAGCGCCCGATCCACCAGTTGCCGCTGTTGGCCGCGCGAGACGCAGAGGATCACGCCATCGGCGGCGACGGCGACCGGCGAGGCTTCGATGCTGCCGAGAATCGGGCCGGTATCGATGATGACGATGTCAAAATGTTTTCGGGCCTCATCCACCAGCCGGCGGACGGCGGCGGGGGCGATGGTGCCGGTGTATCCGCCCAGGGCCTGGCCGATGGGGAGGATCGAGAGATCGGCGACATCGGTGCCGCGGATGTATTGGAGAATGTCGCGGGTGGCCATCGCTTCGAGCACACCGTGATCGACCTTGACATTGAGGCGAGCGGTGAGGCCGCCGCCGACGAGATCGCCGTCGATGAGCAGGGTGCGCGAGCCGCTGGCGGCGAAGCTGAGGCCCAGGGCCAGCGTGAGGCTGGTTTTGCCGTCGCCGGAGGAGCTGCTGGTGACGGTGAAGACGCGGCGGTCGAGGCTTTGGCCGGTGATCTGCAATATGGTGCGGATTTGGTGGACGCAATGCGCCGCCGTCGCCGCCTGCTGGGGATCGGTTAAAAGATCGGGGAGATTGGGGAGGATGCCCAGCAGCGGGACGCCGCCGAGATCGGTGTGGGTTTCATCGCTGAAGCGGAATCGTCCGTCGAGGAGGCCGAAGAGGATGACGACGCAAGCGGGCAGCGCGCCGCCGAAGACGAATCCGACGGCCGCGAGTTTTTTGCGCGGATCGCTGGAGGGGGAGCCTTCGACGGAGGGGGTGTGGATGATGGTGAGCTGGCTTTGCATCAGCGTTTGCGAGGCGTCCAGTTGATCGTGAGCATCCTGAACTCTTTGGAGCGCGGTCTGGGTGTCGGCGATGGAATTGGCGGTTTCCTTCAGGCTTTCTTGTTGAGTGCCCAGATCGCGGATTTCCTGCTCCAGCTTGTCCCGCTCCTGAGTGACTTCATTTAATTCAAGGTTCGCATTGACCAGTTCCTCCTGGATATTGACGGCCACCGGACCCGCGCCCGGCTTGGAATTGCCGGTCAATTCGTATTCCTTGTTGTATTCATCGGTGTACTGTTTGATTTTGTTGTCCCACATCGCTTCATCGTTTTCCAGGTCCTTCATGGCGGGGAGTTGGTCACCGAGGCCGACTGCCTGATTGCGCTGGATTTGTGTCGCCACCGCATCTCGCTGGAACATGTAGTTTCGCATGTTGGTGTCGCCCATCTCGGCGATCTGCTGTGAGGTCATCGGATTAACGGTGGTCGTGCCCTTCTTCAGATTGGCCGCATCCTGCGCCGCCGCTTGTTGCAATCCGAGCGCGACCTGCACGCGGAGTTTGTCTTCGTCGATGCGCTCGTCCATGTTTGCCAGACGCATCTGGGCGTCGTTGATCATGGTTGAGAGATCGTTGGTTCCATATTCCTTGGACAAATCCTCCAAAGCCTGTTTCTTGCCCTGCAAATCGCGGTCGAGGCGGTCGCGGTTGTCTTCCAATTGGCGGAGTTTTCGCTGGATCCCCATGGGGTCCATGGCTTCGTAGGAATCCTGATAGGCCTCGAACATCGCTATCGCGCCGGCCTGGGCGACGCGCGGATCGGGATCGGTGTAGAGAATTTCGATGATCGACGTCGCCGGCTCGATGTCGGCGGTCAGATTCTTGAAATAATGATCGATCTCATCGTCGGTCTTGATGCTGTCGACGGCGCGCCATTCCGGCTTGTCCATGGCGCGTTCGCACATTTCGCGGCTCTGGATGATGGCGATCTGCGACTGCAGGAAGGTGTTGAAGCCGGGGCGCGGCTCGTCGCTGCTGCGGAGGGGGTCGGGGATCAGGTCGCTGATGAGCAGTTCGCCCGTGCTGGAATATTCCGGCGGGCGAAGGTAATAGCCGCCGAACATGCCGCCGACGGCGCAGATGATGCCCAGGGTGATCACCATCGGATACCGACCGCGCAGCAGGCGGTGAATCTTCTTGAGTCCCGTCGGTTTGGCCTGCTGCGGCGGGCCCGCCAACTCCAGATGATGATTTTGCATCAACGGCGCCAGGCCCGCGGCCTGAGCCAACTGCATTTCGCTGGTCATGTTTAATTCCCTCCGGGGCCGAGATTCCTGAGCGTGGTAATCACGTCCTGCATGGAGTTGAGCAAATCGACAAACGCCTGATCCCGCTGTTCCCGGGGGATCTGGGCGTCACACACCATCTGGAACTCGGCGGCGCCAAACACTTTGCGCTGATAATCTTCGCCGGATTGATACACACTGTTGATATCGGTGCAGATCGCGCCGTTGAGTTCTTTGTGGCTCACCAGCGCGCCGGGGACGTTGGGGGTGATGAAGAAATTGTACACCACCTGCTCGTCGCCGATCTGGCCATCCGCTACCGCAAAATGGTATTCCATTCCGGGGATATCCATCTGGGACAGATGCCAGGTTCGCGGCGTGGAGTCGAGCAGCTTTTCGCCCTGGGCCGGATAGCAGCGGGGGGGATAATGGCCTTCCAGATCATGCGCATCGCTGCATTGAACGATCAACAGCGCCACGCCGATGGATGAATCTCCATCCCGCACATATTGGCGGCTGAGGATCTTATTGGGCTTGAGCAACTGCAACGCCGGCTCGGGCACTTTGACATCTGTTCCGGTCCAGATTCCATGCGGGGTGACAATATTCACCGAGATATTTTCGATGGCCTGGGCAGATCGCAGCAAATACGGCTTGGCGTCGGCGCGGTCGATGCGCGTGTGCGCCTCGGCGACCATGCCGATCAGCATCAGCACCGACAATGCGGGCCAAAGCCAAACGCCTCTGCTCATTTTTCCGTTAATGCCCATATTCGATCTCTTATTGCGCGGCCAGCGTGTATTCGTTCACTGGAATCATCGCCCATTGGAGCACTTTGATGATTCCATAGAGGATTAAGAAAGCCAGCGGCAGCATCGCCCAGCCGGCGAACAGGTGAAACGTCTGGGCGTAAGCCGGTGCGTATCCGAACATCAAGATCGTTGGGATGATGCGCACCACATTGCACAAAACCGTCGCCAGCGGGCTGCAAAGCAGAATCAGAATCCTCACATAATTCTTCAGCGGCATGGCGAAGCAAAATGCGAACATCACCATGATGAGCGAAAAGAACATTCGCAAACCGTTGCAGGCTTCGGCGATGGTCACCGGCTGGCCGTTGATTCGCAGCACATTGCCGGTCAAATCCGTGTTGATCACGCCGCCGGCTTCGAGCAATTTTTCCGAGATGGAGGCCGTCCAGTTTTCCAGGGGCGTGCCGATCGCCAGTCGCAATCTTCCCGGCGCTGGCACCAAAAAGATCATCAGCGCCACCGCCGGGAAAAACCGGAAGAGGACGCCCTTGCCGAGTACCGACAACATGCACCCCAGCACCACCAGCACCGCGCCGCCATGCCAGAGACTTTGAATCCCGCTGTAAAAACCGACGGAATTGCAAATCCATCCGACGGCGACGATGGCCGGCCCGATGACTCGGCCGCTCGGCTTGCAGTGCCGCAGCCGCATCCGCCGGACCCACACCAGATACGCCGCAACCAAAGGCACAATGAAAATATGGCTGTATTCTTCGTCGCGGTAGGCGATGGTGAAAATATCCTGCCAGGCAGGGAAGGTGGTGATGACTCCGAGAAGTCCCATCACCAGCGCGGCCAGCAAATGGGCGAGCGTGATGCGGTCCTCGCGCCAGACGAGCCGGGATCGCGCCGTGCGAATCGCCGGTCGATACGGAAGAACCACGCTGGAAGCTGCTTGGGTCATTTACACTTTCACCATTTCACCGGCGACACACTGATCGACGGCCTTGCGGTCCTTGCGAACAATTCCGCCGGGCCCGATCACCGATCGGACCACCACCGCGCCGGCGTCCACAGTCGCGCCGGACAAAATGATCGAATCGTGGATGCGCGCCGAGGGCGCCACCGAGGCGCCCGGCTCCACGATTGCGAACGTCGATTTCCATTCCTCCGACAGCGGGTCGCCCAGCGGATCGCTCAATGGATCACCTGGCATCGGCCGGCCGTGAGGTCCGTGGATCGCCCGCAACGCTTCTACATAGTCCGAAAGCGTCCGGATCGGCAATCCCGTGGGACGCCGGCATTGCAACACGCGCACATCGTGCTTGGCCGCAATCGCCGGCAATCCTTGTTCCTTCATATCGACGAACCCTACTTTCGGGATAAGCCGTAAAGATCGACAAGTCAGCAGCATCATCCCACTCGGGGTTCCATCACGATGGCCCACCACGCCCACCATTCCGCCCGTCTTTCGCAATGCCGTGAACAAAGCCGGCAACGGATCGAGCAAAAATTGGGCAGCGTTGGCGACGAGAATCAGGTCGTCCTCGTCATACTGGCCGGCCAAATGCGCCAGCAGTCCGCCGGTGCCGCGATATTCGGACCTGTCTCGCTCCACGCGATATTGGTCCGTCGCGCCACTGCGCGGTTCGGGAGCGGAGGCATCCACCATCACGCGCACCGCCAGGCGATCCATCCCCAGCATCTGGGCAACACCATCGGCCTGCTCGAGCCAATTAGTCAATACCGTTCCACCCTTGCCGGTGGGAAGGTCCAATATGCTGCGCTGGATCGTCGCCGCAAGCTGCGTGGGCCGTACCGACCCCGCCAGGAGGATCAGGCTGCGAAGTTGGTTGTCCGCCGAAGTTGTCCCCAGACGCGCATGAGTTGGGATGGTCAGCGTGTCCATAGTTGCGTTCGCCTGTGGGTTCTCGTCAGACTCCATGCGCTGGACCTCTTGAGGTTGCACCGTCATTTGCCGGCGCAGGCGCGCCTCGAGCTGGGTGATATCCTCTTGCATCTTCTCTAACCTATGTGGCAGCAGGCGGTTAGGAATCCCACGACTGGCCGCCCGCAGCAGCATCCAGCCCGCAAAGGGCAGGCCCATCATGATATACCGCTTAAACAGTCGCCTCGGCTCCTGGCCCAGGCGGTGGACCCATTCCAATCCAAACTGCCGCATCCATTGCGGGGCCCGCTGAACCTGGCCACACAAAAAGCTGAAACTCACGCCCACGCCCAGCCACCACGTTTGCGGCAACTGCCCGCGAAGGCGATCCATGAATCGCTCCTGCTTCGGAGAGCCCAGCGCCACGAAAACAATGTCGGGCTTGGCTTCCTTAAGCAGGGCGGCCACTCGATCCAGTTCGGCCGTGCTGGCATCGAATCCCACCGGCGGGCAATGCACGCCGGCGATTTTCAGTTGCGGAAATCGGTCCCGCAAAATAGCTGCCGCGCCTTCGGCCGTTCCGGGATCTCCGCCGAGCAAAAATACCGATCGCCCCTGTCCCGCCGCCGCGGCGCTGAGGCTGGAGATCAAATCCGATCCCGCCACCCGCTCGGGAATCGGCGTGCCCTGCAATCGGCTGGCCCACACCACGGGCATTCCATCTGCCACCACCAAATCCGCTTCGTGCACCACGGCCGAGAAGCTCAAATCCTGGGGGCATCTTCGCAGGTGATCGACGTTGGGCGTGACCACTACACCGCCGCGTCCCGCCGCCAGGGCGGACATAATGTGCTCGATGCAATGCCGCTCGGTGATGGCGTGGAGCATGACGCCATTGAGCAGAATCCGCGGCAATTTTTCGTGGCGTGACTCTGACATTTCGTCGGGCAAATCAGCAGGCGCGGATTCCAACGCGGCCGTCGTCGGGCCGTTTTCATCCCAAGGGATGTCATCATGCCGCGCGTACATCGAACATCCTGTAACACGACTCAGTCAACATCCGGCTGGAGGCCCATCTCCTTCGGGAACCGGCACATCACACCCACAAGCAGGACTTTTATATTCGCCGCAGAGTCCGGCGAATGCAACTTATAATATCACGCCCTGCAGCTTTCTTTTGCGGGTAGCGAAGTGGCGTTAAACTGTTTTCGCTGTGAGTTTTATCGACACATGCGCGGGGGCACTTAGGTTGGAATGGACTGGGGTGGATGCCATTGTGCGGCCTGTTTGGCATTGATTTGCTCCGTCGCCTCCGCTTTGCCGTGCAACAGACATGCCCATTGATATTGGCGCAAGAATCGGCGGAAACCCGCATCGCCGTAGCGCGGATTCTGTGCCAGCATGCTCTTGAAATATCCCCAGAGATTTGCGATCGACCCAAGAATTACCGGCGGATGGCCGAGCCGATAGACCGCGCTGGCCAGCATGTAGGTCACGCCGGTTCCCATAAAATATTGTCCGACACCGTGACGCACCCGGCCGGTCCACCAATTCTTGTGGCTCGTGCCCATCGGCCGCAAATGCTCGAAATTCAAATTCGGATCATTCCACGACACCGCGATCCATCCCAGCATTCGGCAGCGATGGCAATCTATTCCATCCCACATCAGCTCGCGCACAAATCCGCCGATCTGCTCGAAGCAGGTGGTCCGATAAAATTTCACCATTCCCACCGAATTTTCATCGCCGCAGGTTTCCATCACGCGCCGGCCGCTGGGTGATTCAATGTAAAACGGTTTTCCGCTGGCCGTGCCGATTCGCGGCTGGCGATCCATGCGCTCCATCAGCGTCTGAAAATATTTCGGGGGCAAATCCAAATCCAAATCGAGCTTGCAGACGAAATCGAAATCGCCGGGCTTGATCGTCTCATAACCATGATAAAACGCATCGATCACGCCGCCGCCGAGTTTGCGAAAGCCGCGATCATCCTGGCGAAGGACTCGAATAAACGGAAATTTCGCCGCGTAATCGGCCAGAATCATCGGCGTGTCATCGGAACTGCCGTCATCGACAATGATCCACAGCGCCGGCAAAATCGATTGGGCCGTCACCGAATCCAGGGTCCGGCGCGCGTATTTCGCCTCATCGCGGCAAGGCGTGATTAAACAATAGCGATCGTTCATATCAAACCCGTTTAGCCGCGACCCGCAGGGGAGCGCGTTCGTGCCCGTTCAACAACGCGCTCCCCTGCGGGTCGCGGCTAAACGTGTCTGCCATGCGAATCATTGCCTACGCTCCCAAAAATCTCTTCTCCAACCGTCGCAAATTCGGCGTTTCGGCGAATTCCTCGATCACGTGCTCGCGGCCCTTTATTCCCAATCGGCTTCGCAGCGCGGGGTCTTTGGCGAGTGATTCCAATCGCGCTGCCAGTTGCGTTGGATTGTTGCCGTCCACCAGCATTCCATTGACACCGTCTTCGATCAACTCGCGGATCGCCGGCAGATCGCCGGAGACGGCCGGGAGTCCGCACGCCATTGCTTCCATCAGCACCACTGGAATTCCATCCTTGTCGCCATGTGAATCCGCCCGGCAGGGGAGGGCGAAAATGTCCGAAGCATTGAACAACTTCGGCACCGTCGAATTATCGACAGCGCCAAGCCATTTTATCCATGCCGCATCGCCGGCGATGGATCGCAATCGCGCTTCATCCGGCCCATTTCCGGCGATGACCAGTTCCAAATCCATTTTCTTCCGCAACTCCGCCGCCGCGCGAATCAACGTATCGACGCCTTTCTTCTCCACCAATCGGCAAAGGGTGACGATGCGAAGTTTTTCCCCCTCCCCTGGTACTCCGGGGGAGGGATGGGGTGGGGGTTTGGAAGTATCGGTGCGATCCTCGCCAGGAAGACCCCCACCCTGACCCTCCCCCGGAGTACCAGGGGAGGGGAAATGGGCGGCTGTCGCCGGATGAAACTGATCCACATTCACCCCGCAGCGAATGACTTCATATTTTCCAGCATTATCCGGCCAAATCGTCTGATACCAATCCCGATGCCACCGGCTGATGCACGCGACGAAATCGGCCCGCTGTAATTTCTTCTTGAGCAATGCGCGTCGCTGAAAAAGATCATTGGCATGCCCCGTGAAACTGAACGGAATCCCGAGTTGCATCGCGGCATACATTCCGACTGTCGTCGGAGCATGCGCGAAATGGCAATGAATCCGGCTGACGCCCTCGCGCCTCAGCAGACGCGCCAGACCAATCGCCGCCATCGCCTGAAAAGGGATTTTCAATCTTTGGCCAAAACGCATCGGTTCACCCGGAAAAATCATATCCCCCAGCGCGGCAAACATTGTTTTCAGCGCTCGCAATGGGTGCGTAAATTTTTCCGCGATGATCCGTCCGATCGTCGCCGGCGTGTAGAGAACGGTGCGATCCACGAGCAAATCCGGATCAATCGACAGATTGGCAGGCGTTGGATTCAGACTGATCGCCGGCACCCGCCAACCCATCCGCCGAAGGCCGCGAACTTCCCGATACACAAACGTCTCGCTGGGCAGCGGGAACATCGAGGAGATATACGCCACGGTTCGGCTCATGCCACTTCCTGCGGTGCGGCGGCGGATTTGTATTCGATCAACTTGCTCCTTCGCCCCATGCGCCTCAGCAGAAAATATTGCAACAGGCCAATCATCTGCGGGAATTTTCCGAGCATGACAAAAAATCCATACAACCACGCGCTGGCGAATCCTAAACCCGCGTCAATCTTCCGATGTTGAATTCGCACGATCATCGCTAGATATGCGGCGAGAATTAGCAGCGGCAAGATAACCAAAGCAGACTTCCAGAAAACTGCGGCCGTGGAAATCACAAATATCACCGGCAAAAACATGCCCCAAAACACGATGCTTCGCACCTGATTTGCGTTGAATCTCTCCGGCGGCGCGCCGTGTCTGGCAAATCCCTCGGCATATGCGTGGCCGGCGCGTACGGATCTTCGCCACCACTGGCCAAAATATTTCATCGACGCATCGTGGAGGGTCATCTCGGCGTTGACCCGCTCGATTTTCCAACCGGCTTGTCGCAAACGGACACACATTTCCGGTTCTTCACCGGCGATGATGTCATCGTTGTATCCGCCGACCTGTTTGAATGCCGCGACGCGGATCATCGCATCGCCCCCGCAGGATTTGGCCGGGGCAATCGGGGTATTCCACTCGATGTCAGCGAGGCGATTGTATATGGATGCCGCCGGAAATCGCTCTCGCCTTCCGCCGCAGACGACAGCGAGTTGACTGTCGCCACTCGGTTGACGCTCGGCCAATGTGAGCCATCCATCGCGCACTTCGCAATCGCCGTCGACGAATTGCACGAAGGAAATATTCGGTGCGAGCTCGAGAAGCCGCCTGAATCCCGTGTTTCTCGCACGCGCAGCCGTGAAAGGGACATTGCGGTCCAATTCCACCACCGTCGCGCCCAAATCTTTTGCCGCCGCCACGCTGCCGTCGCTGCTGCCGGAATCGACGTACACCATCGCGGCGGTTTTTCCGGCGAGGGATTTCAGGCAGCCGATCAGCCGATCTCCTTCGTTTCGTCCGATGATCACGACGCCGACATCGTCGAGCGGTTTTTCATCGGTGATTTCGTTGCTCGCCGGCTCGATCACTTTGTGGAGAAATTCCACATATTGCCGGCCGATGGATTTCCAGGTGAATCGCTTGGCGACCAAATCCCGTCGGCGTTGAATATCGGGGCGTTTGCGGAGATTCACCGCTCGCCCCAGCGCCGCCGTCACCGACGAGAGATCGGATGTGTCAACGAACAGCCCGCAATTCTCAAGAGTCCAGCGGGTCACTTCCCAATCATGCGTCACGATCGGCAAACCGCTCGCCAGCGCCTCCATGTAAGCGTTGGCGGACGGCTCATCCTGGCTCATGTGAAGAAAAATATCCGCGCTGCGATACAACTCCGGCATCTGCTCGCGCGGCAGGATTACTCGCCGATATCGTTCGCCCAACAATGTTTGTCCTAATTCATCGACTTCATTTCTACATTCCCCGTCACCGGCAATAACGAGGGAAAAATCTCCCGCATTGGCGACCGCGCGAATTCCGTCGACGACACGCTTGGATGGAATCAGCGCGCTGACCATCAGGACCACCGGCGTTTTGTTTGCGGATTCACCGGGATGAAAGACCGCATCATCCACGCCATTGGGAATCAGCGTTGCGCAAAATTTTTCCCCATGTCGCGCGAAAAATTGTGGATTGGTGCAGACCAAACCATCGCAGCCGAAGTAGCGGTTTTCCAATTTACGATGCCGCAACGGCCAGTCACCGTTTTGTGTGATGTAAATGTGCTTGGCGGAGCCGGAGCGGAGTACCCAGTTTACGAACGGATACGAACAGCCGATGGTGAGATCGAAATCTTTCGCGCGAAATCGCCGTAAAAGTCCGGCGGCGAAGGTGAGTTCCTCCCAGGCATAATGCGATCGCAGCGGCGGAATGCGTGGAAAACGCTCGAAATTCTCGCGAGCAATAGCGGAGATTTGCTGATAGTGGTACGGCTGATCGTTTCGCGGCGGGCCGGAGCCGAAGACGGTGACATCCAAACCGGATTCGGCCAGTTGCCGGGCGATTTGTTCCATCGCCGTTTCGGCGCCGCGGGCGACGCGGTGAATTCCCGGCAGGGCGATGGCGATTCGCAACGGATGCGACATAGACATCACCCTTTCACCGTCTGACCGGCGGCCGGCCAGCGCAGAAGAATCGCCAGAATATCCCGCTGGCGAGCAAATTCATCGGTTGTCCCCCGGCCCGTCGCCAGCAATTTCAGATATCGCACGCTGTTGGCGAGGATGTCCACGAATCGAATCCACCACTCGGCTGCGAGGCCGTAACACTTGCGTTGCAACAGATACCGCGCCTGCCACGAGCGATAATTTCTCTCGCGCGACTCCAATCGCTGCGGATCGCTGGATGCGCCGCCGAGGTGGATGACGGACGAGCTGGGATCGTAGCGCACCTTCCAACCGAATGTTTGAACGCGATGGCAGAACTCCGCATCCTCGCCGTAGAAGAAGAATGCCTCATCGAGCGCGCCGATTTGCCGGATGATTTCGCCGCGGATCATCATGAATGCCCCGCCGACCCAATCGACGTTCCGGCGAACCGTGCGGCGGTCCCACGTCGCATCTTCCGTGTCGGCCCAGCCGAATGTTTTGGGCAACAGCCACGGAAGTCGCAAGCTGCAGAGTGTTTGCCGGACGGGAGTGGGGAATTTGCGCGCGGTGTTTTGCACGGATTGGTCGGGATTGAGCAGCATGCAACTCAGAACGCCAATCGTCGCATCGGCTTCCATCGCGTCAAAGCAGCGGCGTAAGACATTCGGCTGAGCGATGGTGTCGCTGTTGAGCAGGAGGATGTATTTGCAATCCCCGCAGGCGGCGATGCCGAGATTGTTTCCACCGGCAAAGCCGCGGTTGGTCGGGGATTCGATAAACTGTATCCAGCGCGACCAGTGGTTGGTTTCGATGGCGGATCGCAATTGGGGGGCGGAATCATCCCCCGAAGCGTTGTCGATCAGCACGACGCGCGTTTCCGGCACATCGTCGATCTGAATCGCCAGCGACGCCAGACAATCCAGAGTGATCTTTGGCGTGCGGTAATTGATAATGACGATTCCCAGGTTCATCGGTGCCGTTCCACCGCTTCAAAGGTCCAATCGGCCCGGCGGCGATACCAGTTTTCAGCCGCGTGATAGTCGGCGGCGCTGCGGGCCGCGCGCGACAGCTCGGCCAATTGATTGCGATTCGTGTTCAATGCCTGCAACATCATCGCGGATTTCTCCAGATCATTCATCGGCAAAATGACGGCGGCTTTTTCCTCGGCGGCGCGCTCCTGAACATACGGAATGTCCGTCGCCACCAGTGGCAATCCCGCGGCGTAGCCGTCGAAGATCATTCTTGGCGTGTCCTCGGCCGAAGGCGTGAATAGCAGGGCATCATAACTCGCCAATCGCTTGAGCAATTCCGGACCATAGGGCAGAGCACCGAGAAAACGAATCTTCTTTCCCGTCGCGGCCGATTCCAGTTTCGCGCGCTCCGGACCGTCACCGATGATGTCGAATTCTACATCGGGCGGGAGGATCGTCAGGCTCGTCGCCACGCCTTTGCGGGGGGTCAATCGGCCGCAATAAACGAATCGCAATAGGCGCGATTCTTTGAGTGTCGCCAATCGTTGCTCTAAATCCGATTCGGGAATGATGTCCGATCTGGAGTAGGAAGTGTCGTGAAACTCGCGGGCATTTTTGGCAAACGCCCCGTACCGACGCATGAGCGCTGAACCCTTCAGAAGAGCCAGATCGGCCCGCGCCACGCCCCATCGGCAGAGGCGCTCGTAGATCCGGGTGTAGACGGCCATCTTGCCGCGCGCCGCGATTCCGCGGGATTCGGCCAACTGGCGATGCTGGGCGACGGCGTCGGTGTCCTGCACGAACACCGTTGGTTTATTCAACCGCAAGGCCGCGCGAAATCCTTCGAAGGCGATGGGGCGATAGACATCATCCAATCCGGCGTGGACGACTTTCGCTTCTTCCAGCAACAGCGCTAAATCCGCTTTCCAACGCGCGCGATCTCGCATCCAGAATTGCCGGGCGCGAGTGCGTTTGTCGAAGCTGGGGAAGAGACGCAATCCTTCGCCATTGCGCGGAACTTCGACCAATGTTTGCTCCGTCGATACCGATGCCGGAAGCGACGGGGCGGCGACGGCGATGTCACCGAATTTTCCCTCGAAGCTGTCACGCAGGAGAAGCAGAGATCGGAACCATTCGGAGCTGAGCAAGGTTTTCTCGCCGTCGAGATAGATCGGAACTTGGATCGGGAGCAGGTACATGAGGAATAGGATTCGCCCCCGCGAAAACCGAACGCGGATTTTCACGCACCGGCCGGCGCGGGGCCGGGCAGGGTTCGGCTCGGAATCGCAAACCGCGTGGGGGTGCTGGCCGGCATCGAGTCGCGGATTTTCACCGACAATCCACAAATTCCACCGGCGGCCATAACGAACAGGGGATTGGGCATGGCATTGAAAAGGCAATCGCACATGTAGAGCGCGCAAATCACCGCCAGCGCCGCCGCGGGCGCAGCGCCGGGATGTTGCCATAGGCGCGAGGGGATTCGCCAGATCAGCAGCAGCACCGGCAGCAGCAGGGCGGTGGTGAATGAGACCAGTCCAACCATGCCGTTGTGGCCCAGGGCGATGATCCACATGCCATCCGGCACGCCGACATCTTTGCCCTCTTCGTCCTTGGCGCGGAATCTATCCCAGCCCGCCCAGCCAAACCATGGCCGTTTGAGTGCGTGATCGACGATGACGCGTTCGCTTTGGAATCGCACAGCCATGGATTGTCCGCTGGTGACATCGGTGATCATCAGGCGTTTGACCAGATCCTGTCCATCCCAGTAATTGGTGGCGCGTGCCCACATATAGGCGGGTGGGACCAACACCAGCGCGAGCAGCCAGATGGGCAAGCGCGTCCAGTATGTGAGCAGCAGGACGATCATGCCCCCGCCCATCAAAGCGATCGCGCCGCGCGATCGGCATCCGACGGCGGTGGCGAAAAGCACGAAGGCGACGAATCCCATGGGCATGCCGGCGATGCGCTCAAATAATTTGGATCTCCAGACCCAAAATGCGATCAATGCGCATGATGCCATCCACATGCCCACGGCCAATCCCGTTTGCATGAAGACCATGGGGCGGTAGGTCGATCCGCGCTTGCTCTGGCCGAATTCATATTGATGGTAGCCATAGACCATCAGATGCAGTTGCGGGCTCATGCGAATTTCGTAGAGACAAAGCGGGACATACAGCAGTCCGCCGATGATGAAGCCCTTGGCCAGCTCGCGCAATCCCGGCAGGTCGCTGAAATAGACCCGGCCAATGAGGTAGGGCAATCCCCAATCAAACGTCTGATAAGCCGCGGCGCCGAATCCATCGTAGAACCCAAGCCCGTTGGAATCGGAAGAAAAGATCGGGCAGATGGACCAGATCAGCATCGGGATGTCCCAGATTTTGGGCCGGAATTTGAACCAGGTGCCGCTGTCAAAAATCATGGATGCAACCAACACACCAACGCAGGCGGCGGACATTTTATCGTAAGCGGTGAGGCCGGGCAGCTTGATGGATGCTTCGGGGAGAAAGAGCCAGGCGATGAGAAACGCCCAGACGCAGGCCTTTCGGCCGGGCAGCATGGCGAAGAGCCCCAGCACGACCGGAATCCAGCCCAACAGCGCGACGTAAACAAAAATGTTGGGTCTCATGGGATCAGCTCACGCGATTTAGCTTCTGGTCGTTCTTTTGCAGCGCCACTTTTTTGCTTCTCGACGGCATGTCGCAGGGCCTGCTCCAGCAGAGCGGCCGCGTCCTGCCAGCTATATCGGCATGCGGTAGCATAAGCGGCATCGGACATTTTCCGCCACCCCTGGTCCGATAACCGCAGCACTTGCAGTGCCCGCTCGGCCAGGGCGGCGTGATCCTCGACATCGACGAGATACCCGTTCTCGCCGTCCACGATTATATCCATTGGGCCACCCACCCGCGTCGAGACCACGGGACACCTGCAGGCCATCGCCTCCAGCGGCGGCAGATGAAATCCCTCGGCCCGGCTGCCGCAAAGCCACAGATCACACTGGGCATACAATTCCCGAATCTTCTCCTGTGGCGGGCGAACGGTGTAGCGGGTGTTGGGGGGCAATGGCAAATTCGCATGCGGTTCGGCTTCGCCGAAGGAGATGACTTGCAAATCGGGCAGGGATTTGCGGATGATTTCGATTGCCTTGCTGGACACGTCAAAGCCTTTGAAGGGAACGTGGTTGTAGAGCACGCCGATGGTGGGGCGACTTTGCTTGCCGCGCTCGGTGGCATTGAAGAGTTTCATGTCCACGCTGTTGGGCACGCGAGAAATATCCGAGTCCTGGAATTTATCCCGCGCCAGATCTGCCAGCCAGCGGGAGATGACGATCTTGTGCATGGGCAATTTCCAAACGGCATTGACCCTCGCCGGATCGCCGCCCCAGGTTTCATAATGTTGGATGAAAAACGCCTTGGCCCCCTTCGATGGCGAAAGGTTCCAAACCCATTCGCCGGTCTGCCACCAGGTTGCGATCACCACATCCGCATCCGGCACATCGCGATCGGTGATGGGCCGAAACCGCTCGATCACCTGATGCGGCACGCCGGTGTCATCCAAAAAAGATCCACCCGCCTTGGGCGTCTTCGGCCACCCCTTCCCATGCAGCAGCGACCAAACCCGATACCGCCAACTCGGCGGCGGCGGGGGAGTTGTGACCGCCACCACCTCATGCCCCCGCGCCATCAGTTCGCGAGCCTGCGTCGCAATCACCCGCGTGCCGCCGGCATAGGTGGCGTTGGCCATGATGAAGGTGATTTTCATGGGGGATAATTAACAGGGA
>Ga0302325_10006645_pt1 | contig 25891 bp, 17 predicted proteins | sample Palsa_T0_2_FD_201948 | JGI IMG/M metagenome (GOLD analysis project Ga0302325, IMG submission 201948) | Peat permafrost microbial communities from Stordalen Mire near Abisko, Sweden - Palsa_T0_2 | ecosystem: Environmental > Terrestrial > Soil > Palsa > Peat permafrost | place: Sweden: Abisko... | reverse complement strand
CCATCGATTGCTCTCAGAAAGGTCTGGATCGGCTGAACCAGGACGTTTGCAATGCACAATCCGGGCAAGTCACGGTGATGTCCACGATCTCGAGCCGGTCGTCGGTAATCTTCGATCTCGATAACGATGGAGACCTGGATATTGTAACGAACGACTTCAACACCGAACCACAGGTGCTTATCAGCGACCTGGCGCAAGTGAAGCAGATACATTGGGTCAAGGTCGTGCCGGTCGGAACCGCCTCGAACCGCGATGGCTTGGGCGCCACCGTGCGGGTCCATTCAGGCGGCCAGGTCTATACCAGGCACAACGACGGAAAGTCGGGCTATCTGTTGCAGAGCGTATGGCCTCTTACTTCGGTTTGGGCGATGCGACAAAGATTGATAATGTCGAAATTCAATGGCCTTCCGGCCGCAGGCAAACGGTGACGGACGGACTGACTGTCAACCAGAGTCTATGCCTTACCGAGCCGAAGTAGCATAGCCGATACTTACTTTTGCGTACTATTAGCCAGTGACTGCGCCTTGTTCAGCAAGGCGTGCGCTTGCCCGTTTCCGGGCGCGATATTGGTTGCGTGCTGGAGATACGAGAGCGCCTCCCGTGGGCGGTTCTGGTCGATCAAGAGGCCCCCAGGTCGATGAAGGGCTGCGGATTCCTTTCTTGCAGTCCGGCTTGCCACGCAATAGCATTCTGGAGGGCGGAGACTGCGTCGCTTGTGCGTCCGAGCTTGGTGTAAGTCATACCCAGGTTATCTTCCGCCTTGACGTTTCTAGCGTCAAGTTTGAGACAGCGGTCAAATGCCTTGAGGGCCTCGGCGAAACTGGCTTCATTGTACTTGATACGGCCGAGATCATCCAGCTCTCGGCATCTTGAGGGTTCCATTCGAGCGAACGGCTTAGCCACTTATCCGCATCGGCGTAGTCCTCGAGTAAGACGTAGTCAAGCGCGACCACCTTTAAGTCGAGATAGCTGGGAGTGCGATATTTTGCACCCTCCGTGTACTCCGCCAGCGATGCTTTGACCGCGTCGGGCTTAAAGTTCACTTGTCCCTTGTTCTGATCTGTTGCTCTCTCCTGGATTTCCCGGAAAAGGATAAAACCCAGCAGGTAATGAGCGTCGGCGGAACTGGGATGCTTTGCCAGATACTGGCGGACATCATGATCCGCTTGCATTCCGTGGTGAAGAGCCATTCGCGCGTCGAGCAGCAGCGGCAGGTCGGCGGTATCCGCCGCGGTGTCTTCCCCTGGGGACTCAACCTGGCGCGCATTTTGCGCGAAGGCCCAACCGCGGAATGCGAAAAATGTCGTGGCGGCAAGTAGCGGCACAACCGCGAGAAATGCCTTTCGATCGAGACGCATATTTACCATCTTCAAAAGAAAGTGTAGCGCTCGGCCGGCATGATGGGAATGGTACATTTGACTGCATGTTCCGACTTCTCCTCATCCTGACTCTTACAATCTCCTCGATGCTGGCGCAGACCGCGCCGCCGCTGGCTCCCAAACAGCCCGTTATCGACACTTACAACGGTGTTAAGGTGACCGACGATTACCGCTGGCTCGAAAACTTCGACGACCCGGCTGTAAAACAGTGGACCGACGCACAGAACGCCGCCGCCCGCTCTTTCCTCGAAGCGCTTCCGGATCGCGATGCAGTCTCGCGCCAGCTCCGCCAGGTCTTCCAGCCGGCCGCGGCGCGCTACTTCCCAATCCAGCATCGGGGCGGCAAGATATTCGCGATGAAAAGCGATCCGCGGCATCAGCATCAGATCGTAGTAACCCTGGACTCATTGGACAATCCCGGTTCCGAGCACACCGTCCTCGATCCCGACGTCATTGACGACCGGCATCTCACCGAAATCGACTTTGCCGTGCCTTCGGTGGATGGCCGCTATCTGGCGGCATCGTTGTCCACCGGTGGCAGCGAAAGCGGAGACCTGCATGTGTATGAGACCGCCACCGGCAAGCCGCTCGCGGACGCGGTCCCGCGCGTGAACTACGCTACCGCCGGCGGCGGCCTGGTCTGGAACACGGACAGCTCGGGGTTCTACTACACCCGGTATCCGCGCGATGGCGAGCGGGCTCCGGCAGACATGCATTTCTATCAGCAGGTATACTTTCACAAGCTGGGCGACAAGCCCGAGAACGACACTTACGAAATCGGCAAGGACTTTCCTCGAATCGCGGAAATCGCATTCGCCGCATCGAGAGACAGCCGGTACATAGGAGTCAGTGTAGCGTTCGGTGATGGCGGCGATCACGAGTATTGGCTGTTGGCGCCTGGCAGCCCCTGGCGGCCGCTTGCGAGCGCCGGCGATGAAGTCAAGCAGATTGCCTTCGGTTACAACAAGGACGTCTATCTGCTCTCGAAGCATGGTGCCCCACGCGGAAAAGTCTTGCACATGGACGTGGCGGAGACTATCGATCAGGCCAGTGTCATCGTGCCGGAGTCGGTCGCGGCGATTCAATCCGTCGCGCCAACCAGGGATGGCACCCTGGTCAATGAAATAGCGGGCGGTCCCTCCGAAGTGCGCTTCCTGCCGGGCGACGGAACACCGCTCAAGGTGCATGTGCCTGCTCTCTCCACCGTGGATTGCGGCAATCTCGACGGCGTCGGCCCGATCTGTTACGTAGGCAGTTACCTCGATACCGGCGGTTACTTCCGCTTCGACCCTAAGTCGCGCAAGCTCACGCCAACCGCGCTGCTTACTCCGCCGCCTGTTCCCCTGGATGGATTCGAAGTTGTGCGCCGCTTTGCGATCCTCAAGGGCGGCACGAGGATTCCCTTGAATATCATCCATCGCAAGGGACTGACGCTCGACGGCAATCAACCGGTGCTGCTCACAGGCTACGGCGGTTACGGCGTCAGCTTGACTCCAAACTACCTCGCGCCGTTCGTTCCCCTGCTCGAGCGCGGCATAGTGATCGCGGAAGCCAATCTGCGCGGCGGGGGAGAGTATGGCGATGGCTGGCACACGCAAGGCAAGCTGGTCAAGAAGCAAAACGTATTCGACGATTTCGAGGCGTGCTCTAACTATCTTGTCAAGCGTAAGTATACGCAGCCATCCAGGCTCGCCATCATCGGCGGCAGTAACGGCGGCCTGCTGATGGGCGCCGCACTTACGCAGCACCCTGAGATGTACCGTGCCGTGGTTTCGATGGTTGGCATCTACGATATGCTGCGCGTGGAGCTCTCGCCCAATGGCGCGTTCAATGTCACGGAGTTTGGAACCGTCGCCGACGCCGTCCAATTCAAGGCGCTCTACGCCTACTCGCCATACCATCACGTGAAGGATGGAACCCGGTATCCGGCGATCCTGTTGACCACTGGCGATAATGACGCGCGTGTGGACCCCATGCAGTCGCGTAAGATGGCGGCCCGGTTGCAAGGCAGCGGCACCAGTCAGCCCGTTCTATTGCGAACCAGCAGCACAGCGGGACATGGCATCGGGTCGTCGATCGACGACAACGTGGCGCTGTGGACTGACATCGATGCGTTCCTGTTGAAGGAACTGGGACCGGTCAACTGATGGCGCAGGGGTATAACCGGTAGGACAGGCGTCCTGGCCAGTGCATCTCATTCGGCCTTAGGCAGCTCCCGCCGCGGCAGCATCTCCTTGCGCGTGGCGGCCTCATACACTACGGTCGCGATCACCGCGGACGCCTGCATCAAATCTTCGGGAACCGCGTGATCCCAGGTGTCCATGTCGGAGTGGTGCGTGATGGTGCCGTAGTCCAGCGGGTCCTGGATGAACTGGAAGCCCGGCAGGCCGACGGCGGCGAAGCTCAAATGATCCGTGCCCCCGGTGTTCCGGATCGAAATCGCTGTCACGCCCATGTCGCGGAACGGAGCGAGCCACGATTCGAAGATCGGCCGCATGGCTTCATGGCCCTGTAAGTACACGCCGCGGATTTTGCCGCTCCCGTTGTCCAGGTTGAAATAACCGGAAAGCTTGCCGTGTTCCGAGGTGACCTGCATGGTCTTGGGATCGGCAAAGTGTTCCTTCACGTAAGCCCGCGAACCGAACAAGCCCTCTTCTTCGCCGCCCCACAGACCAATGCGGACCGTGCGGTCGAGTTTCAGGTTGAGCGCCTTCAAAATGCGCATCACCTCGATCATCACCGCGCTGCCCGCGCCATTGTCGGTCGCGCCGGTGCCCGAATGCCAGGAGTCGAAATGGGCGCCCACCATTACGACCTCATCTTTCTTGTCACCCCCGGGCATCTCACCGATAATGTTCAGACCATCCACGTCGCGGTCCGAAATAGCGGCTTTCAAATTCAAGCGGACGCGCGCGGCGCTCTTTTTGTCCACCAGCCGGGCAATCCGGTTGTATTGTTCGGCGGTCACCACGAACGTGGGCGGCGCGGACGTGCCGGCTGCCTTGAAACTGCCGGCTGCTTCGCCGAACAGCATGCCTTCGTGCGCGCGCTGGTCTTCCAGCAGCACTCCGGCGGCGCCCTCCTTGGTGAAGAACTCGCCGCGCTCCGCCGCGCTTTGGTCATAGAGATCGTACAGTTGTTCCATCAGCGCGTTCGGCAGGCTGCTGAAGAACTTGCCCAACTCGGCCGGCTCTTCCGGCCATTCCAGTTCGTCCAGTTTCTTGGCGGCGAGCCTGGCCGCGGGCGCCGGCGCATTTTCCATATCCGTCAGCTCGGCCGCGGTATAACGCCGGAACTGCGGGTTGGTCTGCTGGGCGGGCACCTTCGGCTCGCTGAGCAGCACGATCTTGCCGCTCAGTTTTCCCGCCCACTTCGTGCGATACGCGTCCCAAATCTCCTTGTATTTCTTAGGACCATCGCGGAACGACCCACGCATCGGAGCCAGCACGAGTTCGCCGGTGACCGGGCCGTTTGTGGAAGCGCTCCACGCCAGCGGCACCGCCGTAAGCTGCGAGTAGCTCGGTTCAATCAACTCGAGTGACGACTGTTCGAGCGACCAGGCGCGCCCGAACGGACCCCACTTCTCCAGATGTACCTTCTCCAGACCGTAGCCGTTCAGCTCCCCCATCGCCCATCGCGCGGCGCCGTCGAACCCGGGCGATCCGGTCAGCCGCGGGCCGTGTACGTCGCTCAGGTTGCGCAAGGTCTCCATTACCTTGGAGCGCTCGAACGCCTCCGTCTTGATCCGGTCGACGACCCCCAGATCGACGTGCTCTTGAGCCAGCGCGGGCAGCGCCAGGAGAACGACGACAGCGATTTTTCTCATTCCAGCAGTATACAGCGAAGTCATCGTGGCGCACGCTTCAGCGTGCTGCCGTGGGCTTCAGCCCACGGCCAAGCGAAACTCAATAAATCGCCTCCTAAAACAGGTTCCACAGGTACTGCGTGTAGACTTCGTGGTGGTACTGCACTTCCGGCGGCTTCACCACAGTGCCCAGCGAACGCGCGCAGCGGTCCGCCGCCGCCTTTTTCAAATCGGCATACCGGGCTTTCACATCCTCGCCTAGAAGCTTAGTGGTCCACTCCGATTTATTGAAATTCTCAATCGCATCGTAAATGTTATCCGGCAGGTACCGCGCCGCATTGCGAAGATTGTCGATCTTCGCGATCTCACCTTCGATGCCGGTCCTGAAGACTCCATACAGCACCATGTACGGATTAGCATCCGGAGCAACGGCGCGGACTTCCACGCGGGCGCTGCGTGAATTACCGATCGGGATGCGGATCATGGAGCCGCGATCCGTCGCCGATGCCTTGAGCTGGTTCGGCGCCTCGAAGTGCGGATCCAGCCGGCGATACGCATTCACGCTGGCATTCATCAACAGGCACAGGTCGTTTCCGTGCGTCAGTATCCGGTCGACGAACTGCCACGAGCATCGGCTCATTTTTTCCTCGCCGTCCGGATCCCAGAACAGGTTTTTACCCTCCTTGGTGATCGACACGTTGGTGTGCATGCCCGTGCCATTGACTCCCACGATCGGCTTGGGCAGGAAACATGCCGTCAGCCCCATCTTCGTCGCGATCTGGCGGCAGACCAATTTGTAGATTTGAATCTGATCGGCGGCCGCCACCACCTCGGCGTATCCGTAGTTGATCTCGAACTGCGAGGGAGCCACCTCCGGGTGATCTTTCTCGTTCTGGAAGCCCATCGCCCGTTGCGCTTCGGAGGCTGAGTCAATAAACATGCGCAGCGTATCGCCCGGCAGCGAATGATAGTAGCCGCCCGCGCTGACATACTCGAACTTGCCCGTTTCGTGGTAGTGCCGCTCGGCGTCGACGCCCTTAAAGAGGAAGCCCTCAATCTCGTTAGCCGCGTTCAAAGTGTAGCCTTCCTTCTCATACACCTCGTTTGCATACGCCTTCAGCACCGCGCGAAGGTCGGCGCCGTACGGCCCCCCTTCCTTGTCGATGACCTCGCCGAAGACCATCACCTTGCCCGTCCCGAAAATGTCGGCCGGACCCCAGTAAAAGGCCGACCAATCCACTCCCAGCCGCAAGTCGCTCTCTCTCTGCGCCGTGAAGCCGCGAATCGAAGAGCCGTCGAAAGTCAGGTTGTCCCAGCTCTTGATGAGAAACTTCTTGTCGTAATCGAGCATGTGCAGCCGTCCTTCCAGGTCGCTGAACAGCAAGGTGACGGCCTTGATGCGTTTCTCGTCGGTCAGGTACTTGAGGCGCTCCTCTTGAATCTGGTGCATCGGAATGCGTTTCAGCCGCTGCTCCTTGGCTTGCAGATTCAGTTCTTCCAATTCGGCATAGGGAAGTCGTAGAAAATCTTGCAGTTCGTTAGTCATTCATCTCCTTTTGGGCTGGGGGTTCCAGGAACCTTGTGCGATTCTGAGGTCTACGGGGACGGTGACGCTACCCTTCATTGTCAACGCAAAACGGCGTGCCTGACAACAGTTTTCCCGATAGATTTTGTTTATCCGGCTCTGCGCGGGAACACGCGGTCACGCGCCCAAGCCGCACTTCTTGCGACCGGCCCGTGATGCTCAGGGATGCCCCGAGGAAGAACTGTCCCTTCTTCCCACTTCTTTCAAGGATTCTCCCTATAAATCCCAACCAGCATCCGCGCCGCGCGGAACGGGCTGATGCGCCCGGCCAGTACCTCCTGCTCGCAACCCGGCAGCTTGGCGCGCACGCCGGCGTGCTGCAGGAACTCCTCGCGTAAAGCCTGCTCGATCAAATCGTACATCCAGCGCCTGACCTGTTCGCGGCGGTAGCCCTCGAATTGCCCTGTGCTCACCAGCCAGGCGCGATGCTCCAGCACCACTTCCCAAATCTCGCCGATGCCCTCCCGCGCGCGCGCCGAGCAGGTGATCGCGCGAGGCGTCCAACCCGTGACCGGCGCGGAAAACAGGTGCAGCGCATTTTCGATTTCACCCCGCGCTGCGTCGGCTTTCGCGCGATTGCTTCCCTCAGCCTTGTTGAACGCCACCAGGTCGGTCATCTCGATGATGCCGCGCTTAATGCCCTGTAACTCGTCGCCCGCGCCCGCCAGCATCAGCAGCAGAAAGAAATCGACCATCGAGCGCACCGCCGTTTCCGACTGACCCACCCCCACCGTTTCGATCAAAACATTGCGGTAGCCCGCCGCCTCGCACATCAGCATGGTTTCGCGCGTGCGGCGCGCCACGCCCCCCGGCAGCCCGCCCGAAGGCGACGCCCGTATGAACGCCCGCTCGTCGTTGGCCAGCGTTTCCATGCGCGTCTTATCGCCCAGGATGCTGCCGCGCGAAACCTGGCTGCTGGGGTCCACCGCCAGCACCGCCACCGTTTCCCCGCGCTCGCGCGTCAGGTACATCCCCAGCGCCTCGATCAGCGAGCTTTTGCCCGCGCCCGGAACGCCCGTGATGCCCACCCGTATGGAATTGCCGGAGTAGGGCAGGCACTCGTCCAGCACGCTCTGCGCCAGCTCCGTATCGTCGGCGCGCGCACTTTCGATCAGCGTTATGGCTTGGCTCAGGATGGCGCGGTCGCCGCGCAGCACGCCTTCCACGTACGCCTCGCGCGAGAGCAGCTGCCTGCGCCGAACGGGCAGGCCGGAATCCTGCCCCGCCTGCTTCACTTAAACGCTCTCCACCGGGCTGCGCGACAAGATCTTCAAAATCTCCTGCGCCGCCAGCGCAATCACGGTTCCTGGACCGTACACCCCCGCCACGCCTTTCTGATACAGGAAATCGTAATCCTGCGCGGGAATCACGCCGCCGACGATCACCAGAATATCGCCGCGGCCGGCCTTCTGTAATTCTTCAATCACCTGCGGCACCAGCGTCCTGTGGCCGGCCGCCAGCGACGAAATGCCCAGCACATGAACGTCGCTCTCCACGGCGTGGCGGGCCACCTCGCGCGGCGTCTGGAACAGCGGGCCTATGTCCACGTCGAAGCCCAGGTCGGCGAATGCCGTGGCAATCACCTTCGACCCGCGATCGTGGCCGTCCTGCCCCATCTTGGCCACCAGCATGCGCGGGCGGCGGCCCTCCGCGGCCGCAAATTCATCCGCCATCTGGCGGGCTTTCCGGAAGTTTTCGTCCATCTTGCTCTCCGCGGCGTACACGCCGGATATGGTCTGTGTAACGGCCTGATAGCGGCCCCAAACCCGCTCCAGCGCGAATGAGATCTCGCCCAGCGTAGCGCGCCGCCGGGCCGCCGCCACAGCCAGATCCAACAGATTGCCCGTGCCCGTTTCGGCGCAGCGCGTGATCGCCTCGAGCACCTCTTGCACCTCCATCGGATTGCGCGCGCGCCGCAATTCTTCAAGGCCTCGGACCTGGGCGTTGCGCACCGCCGTGTTGTCCACCACCAGCACATCCAGAGCCGCCTCCGATTCCAACTGGTACGCGTTCACCCCCACGATCACATCCTTGCCCGCATCGATGCGCGCCTGCTTGCGCGCGGCCGCTTCCTCGATGCGCATCTTGGGCAGACCCGTTTCGATAGCCTTGGCCATGCCGCCCAACTGCTCCACTTCCTCGATCAACTGCCACGCCCGATGCATCAACTCGTGCGTGAGCCGCTCGACATAATAGGAGCCGCCCCACGGATCCACCACCTCTGTGATGCCGGTCTCCTCCTGCAGGTAGATCTGCGTATTGCGGGCGATGCGCGCGGAAAAGTCGGTGGGCAGCGCCAGGGCTTCATCGAGCGCGTTGGTGTGCAGCGATTGCGTGTGGCCCAGCGCCGCGGCCAGCGCCTCCACGCACGTGCGGATCACGTTGTTGTATGGATCCTGCGCGGTCAGGCTCCAGCCGGAAGTCTGGCAGTGCGCGCGCAGCGCCATCGACTTCGGGTTCTTCGGCTGAAACTGCCGCACCAGCTTGGCCCACAGCACGCGCGCCGCCCGCAGCTTGGCGATCTCCATGAAGTGGTTCATGCCGATGTCCCAGAAGAACGAAATGCGCGGCGCAAAGCTGTCGATATCCAGGCCCGCGCGTATGCCCGTGCGCAGGTATTCGAGGCCGTCGGCCAGCGTGTACGCCAACTCCAGATCGGCGGTGGCGCCGGCTTCCTGCATGTGATAACCGCTTACGCTGATGCAGTTGAATTTCGGCATCCACTCCGACATGTAGCGGAAAATGTCGCCGACGATGCGCATCGATCCGTCCGGCGGATAAATGTATGTGTTGCGCACCATGAACTCTTTCAGGATGTCGTTCTGGATAGTGCCGCTGAGCTTCTCCGGGGGCACGCCCTGTTCTTCTGCGGCAACAATGTAAAAGGCCATGATGGGCAGCACCGCGCCGTTCATGGTCATGGAGACCGACATCTGGTCGAGCGGAATCTGGTTGAAGAGCGCCTTCATGTCGAGCACGGAATCGATGGCTACCCCGGCCTTGCCTACATCGCCGACCACGCGCTCGTGGTCCGAATCGTAGCCGCGATGCGTGGGCAGATCGAAGGCCACCGAGAGCCCCATCTGTCCGGCCGCCAGATTCCGCCGGTAGAAGGCATTCGATTCTTCGGCGGTGGAAAAACCCGCGTATTGGCGAATCGTCCAGGGCTGCCTCGCGTACATCGTGGAGTACGGCCCGCGCAGATAGGGCGGCAGGCCGGCCGCATAGGCCAAGTGCTCAACGCCCTCCAGGTCCGCGGCCGTGTAATGCGAGCGTATGGTGATGTGCTCCGGCGCCGGCCATTCACGGGGCTTCGGGGCGGCGGCGGGCGGCGTGGCCGCGAAATCGATCTTGGAAAAATCAGGACGCATGCGCTAATCCTTAACCCCCAGCCGCTCCTGCCAGCCGCGCAGTGCCTCAACCGCATCGCTGCTATCCGCGAGATCGTCCGCCGCGATCGCCTGTGGAGCGAGAGAGGTGATCACGTCCGGATCGCCAGTCAGAGTGTCCGAAGTCTGGATCTCGAAGCCCGCGCATCCCAAAAAATTCGCCGCGAAAGCCGAGCGTGCTTTGCGCGTCTTCACATCGCCGGCCTCCAGCAGCAGGAAGCGCGGCGTATGCCCAGTGCGCGCCGCATGGCGCTCGGTGCGCAGCCGGATCTGTTCGAACGCGCTAGCGGCACGCGGCGCGGGGTCTTCGCGTTCGATGCGCGGCAGCGCGCGTTCGGCCAGGTTCGGATATTGGTTAGTGCCCACAATCGAGCAGCGGCGCGAGTTCACGGCCGCTTCACGGTCCGCGCGCGCTTGAGCGATATCGCCTTCGAGCGCGCCCGTGGCGGAGTATTTGAGGAAGCCACCCGCGGCTTCCACCTGCTGCAACAGCTTCCACGCTTCCCGCGCCAGCGAATCGGTGAGGACTTCCAGATAGTACGAGCCGCCCGCCGGATCCACCACGCGATTGAGCCAGGCTTCCTGTTTCAGAATGATTTGCGTGTTGCGCGCCAGGCGCCTGGCAGACTCGCCGGGCGCGCGATAAGTGTTGTCGAAAGTCTCTACCTCGATCGCATCGGCGCCCCCGATGGCCGCGGCCATGGCCTCTGTGGTCGCGCGCAGCAGGTTCACGTGCGGGTCGTAGATCGTCGCAGTCCAATGCGAAGTGCGCGCGTAGATCTTCATTTCAGTTGCCTGCGCGAGACCGGGCTGGAAACTCTCGACCGCGCGACTCCACAACGCTCGCGCCGCCCGCAGCTTGGCGATCTCGCCGAAGTAGTGGGAGCCTGTCCCGAACGAGAACGCCAGCGCACCCGCGGCCTCGGCCGGAGTCACACCCCGATCGGTAAGCTGCGCCATAATCTCCACGCCTTCCGCCAGAGCCAGGCCGAGTTCCTGCGCGATCGTCGAGCCCGCGTCGGAGAAACGGTGTGCCCGAATGGTGATCACGCGAAAATCCGTCCGGCCGCGGCTCCGCGCCACAAGCTTCGCCGCCAGGTCGAAATTCGAAAGAGGTTCGTAGTCGACTGAACCGCGCGCCAGCGGTCTGTCGAGCAGCGCCTCCAGAACCTCCGCGGCCCGCTCTCCGGCGTCGAAATGGAAGGCGCAGCGATCCAGCGGCAGGCTGTCGAGTATTTGCGTGATGCTCTGGTCGCCCACCACCAAGCGGATCTCTTCCGCGCCCGCATCCAGGGCGGCCCGCGCCGCGCCGGCATCGTGAACTACTTCGCGAATGCGCCATTCATTCGTATCGCGCGCGCCGGATACATCAGGAAACCCGCCCGGAGGGGCATCCTCCGCACGATAGAAAAGTGTTTGTTGGGGGGCCGCTTCCTTGAGGTCCTTCCGTATGGCCTGTTCCCACTCCGCCGTCGAGACCGGCGGGAACTCCGTTAACGTCAGATCCTGACTCATGCGGCGGGGTCCTCCACCACCTCGATCAGGACTCCGAGCGACTTGGGGTGCACGAAAAACACAGTGGTGCCCCGCGATCCCTTGCGGGGCGCTTCGTCGATCAACTGAAAGCCCGCCTCTTGCATGTACTCAAACGCGGCCTGCGCACTGCGCACCCGGAAGGCCATGTGCGCCAGGCCCCCCCGCCCGCCGTTCTTATCGATCATCTTCTGCACAGGAGAATCGTCGCTCAGAGGCTCCAGTAGTTGTACGAGGTTCGGTCCGTCGCCCACGCGCAGCAGCGCCTCGCGCACCTGGTCGCCGCCATGGACTTCCTCGCGATGGATCTCGCGAAATCCCAGCATCTCATATAACTTGACCTGCGCATCCAGTTCCCCCTGCCGCACGGCGATGGCTACATGATCCACGAATTGAAACCCGGGAATATCGGATAGATCTTCGCTCATAAACGCCGCCAGTCGCCTGTGCCCATGATCAGCTGGCAAACAGCTAGCCAACAGCTAGCCACAGTCTACCTGAAATTGTTCAGCTCGCTTATACTAAACTGATCGAGACCAACTCTGGGCCGCCATTTCCGAAGCACTTCGACGGAAAGCGCTTCTACAATCCGAATGCGCCGCAGGCTCTCGGATTGTTGGATGTCTTGCGATGGAAGCTGACCAGCCGCATGGAACCATCGCCCAGGTTCGTTTTCGACGTTACGCAGTCCACACCTCCCCGCGTAATCGAAGGCAGTGAATTGCGGGCCACTCTGATAAACCATTCAACGGTGCTCCTGCAACAGCGCACCTCTCACATTTTGACCGATCCCATCTGGTCGGAGCGAGCCAGCCCGCTGTCCTGGATGGGGCCGCGCCGCAGAAGAAGTCCGGGGGTCCGGCGGGAGGATCTCCCGCGTATCGACATCGTGCTCCTCAGCCACAATCACTACGACCATCTGGATCTACCCACCTTGCGCTGGCTGGCGAAGCGCCGAGACGCCGTATTCATCGTTCCGATTGGCGTAGCCCGGCTGCTCAGGTCCCAAAAGATCGAGCCCGTATATGAACTCGATTGGGGTGAAGCGAAAACGCTCGATACAACCACGATCCACTCCGTTCCGGCTTTGCATTCCTCGGCTCGGGGAATCTTCGATAGAAACAAAACCCTTTGGTGCGGATATGTCATTCAGTCGCAGAACCGAGCGGTGCATTTCGCCGGCGACACTGCCTTCGGCGACCATTTCTCGCAGATCCGGGAGAGGTTCGGATCGCCGTTCCTGTCGCTGCTGCCGGTCGGGGCTTACCTGCCGCGCTGGTTCATGTCGTCGGTACATATGGATCCCGGGGAGGCGGTCAGAGCACACCAGATCCTGGGTTCGGACGCCAGCATCGCCATTCACCACGGGACTTTTCAACTCGCCGATGACGGCCTCGATACGGCCAGAGAACAACTCTCCGAATCCGATCGGCCGGATTCGTTTCTCATCCTGGCCAACGGACAGTCCGTGGATATTCCGTGACCATCGACCGGCACACGCTCGCGGTTGTAAGCATCGTCGGCAGTTCGCTCGACGTGCTGGGAGCGATGTATCTCGCGTACGATCTTCTGGGAGGGGAACACGGACCGCTTCGTACGCTGACCAGAGGCGTCACCTACGGCGTGCTTTTCGGAGCGGGATACGGCCTGGCCCTCGGGCCCGTATTTGGTCTTTCGTGCGGCGCCACGCACGGCATGACGCTGGCTTGGGAATTTGCTCGCGCCGCGCGGCAGAAACCCAAGCCGGGATTCTGGTATGACGCGGCCGTGAGCGCAATTCGCGGATTCGGCTACGCGCTTGGCACCGCCTACTTGTTCGGAGCGATATTTGGGATCGCGTTCGGCATTCTGAGCTCCGTGGGACAGGTAATTGCTTATCACGCCGGCATTCGGCCAACGGTCGACTATGCGCCGGCGACCCGGCCGCGAATGACCAAATTTCAGTTCCTCGCAGCGGTGAATCGCACCGTAGGTTACGCGGCTGCCGGGTACGTCAGTGCCTTGCTGGGACACCAGCGCTCCATGGCGCTGTCAGTCGGATTGAAAGTTGGATTAGTAATTGGCATCGTCACGGCGCTCTCGGGCTTTTGCACGCCGCTGGTCGAATGGGCCGCGGATCATGTACCGGCGAAGCGCATGGGAGTCATCGGAGTCGGCTTGATCCTGGTCGGCTTCGCACTGCAATCCGTCCAGTATTGGTTGACCCTGCTCGACGTAACTGTTCGCTAGAAGCGGCGGGTCACCAGGAAAGAAAACCGCCGTCCAGGATCAGCGCCTGCCCGGTCATGTAGTCGGAGGCCTGCGACGCGAGATACACAATCGTGCCTTCGAGTTCTTCCAGTTTTCCCATCCGGCCCATGGGCACCTTGGCCAGGAGCCTCTTACCCAGTTCCTGGTTCTGCTCGAAAGCCCAGATAGTCTGATCGGAGCGGAAAAATCCGGGAGCCAGAGCCACCACCTGCAGGCCGCGCTGTGCCCACTCCACCGCCAGTTCGCGCGTCAAGCCCAGCACGCCGGCTTTACTTGTCACGTAAGAAGCTTGGGAAACATAACTGGAAGCGCTGATCCCATACATGGACGCGATGTTGATAATTTTCCCTGAACCCTGTCTCAGCATCTGCCGGGCGGCGCATTGTGCGCAGAAAAACAGCGCCGTCAGGTTGGTGTCGATGACGATCTGCCACTGCTCGCGCGTCATGGCTTCGGCCTCTGCCACTGCGGAGATGCCGGCGTTGTTGATCAGAATATCGATCTTGCCGAACTCCGTGACCGAGCGTTGCACCATGCCTTCGACATCCTGCTCCCGGCGGACATCCGCTTGGACCGGTACAACGCGGCGGCCGAATTGCTCGAGGTCGAGCGCCACCTCCCGCAGTTGGTCGATGTCGCGCGCCGCCACGATCAGATCGCAACCGGCTTTGGCCAGCCCGCGCGCAAAGCTCACACCGAGTCCTCGCGAGGCGCCGGTTACGATCGCCGCTTTGCGGGTGAGGTCGAACTGCGATAACAAGCTCGCATGCATGGTCAGTAAGTTACCTTTACCGGCTCCCGGCTTGCAGCCGACTGCATAATGGCCAGGATCACAGTTGAAACGCGCAGACCGTCGTCGAGCGTGGCCCCCACGGGTTGGTCGTCCGCGACGCAATCGACGAAATGGCGGATGCTTTCGTAGACAAAGCCCACGTGACGGCCGCGGATGAGCGGTCCGTTCAACACGTTGGGTCGGTCGCACCGGCCTTCCAGGTATCTCTCGATCAGCTGGTTGTGAGTAAGGTCCATGTTGAACATGCCCTTGCTGCCGACCACGCTTACTTTAAAGTCGTTGTACGACGGACTGGTGTCCGGCAGGATCCAGTGATTCTCGATGGTGGCGACCGGTCCGCCCGCAAATTCGAGGATAGTCTGATAAATGTCGGGCACGTCCACTCCCTTGGCGCGCAGCACGCCGGAACGAGAGACGGAATACACGCGCGCGACTTCATCGCGCAGCAGGAAACGCAGCGCGTCGACGGCGTGGCTGCCGAGGAACCAAAGGATGGAAGTTTTCCCGGACCAGGAAAGCATTTTCAGCGGCACATACAGAGTGTTATTCAGGCGTAGGTACGCCGAAACGATCTCCCCGATGACGCCGTTTTCGATGTCGTTTCTCGCAACCACAAGCGGCGGGCACCAGCGATTGTGGAAGTCGACCATAAGTTTCACGCCGGCCTTGGTGACGGCTTCGGCGATCTGGTCAAGATCCTCGCGGGTGGTGGCGAGCGGCTTTTCTACGATGATATGCTTGCCGGCGCGCGCCGCGTCGACGATGGGCTCGCGGTGCGCGAAATCGGGCGTCGCGACAGCCACGGCGTCGATATCCGGATCGCTCAGCATCTCGTGGTAATCCGTGTAGATACCGCGGGCGCCCCACTGGTCTGCGACGCTACGCGCGCGAGCTTCATCGATGTCGCAGACGGCGGCTAGCGAGGCGCGGTAATATGTCGAGTAAATCTCCGCGTGTACGTTTCCCCAGGTTCCCGTACCAATCAGTCCAAATCTCACTTTTTCCATTATTGTCGGGCCGACGCGACTGACCTTCGGTATAATCACTGTACCATGCAAAAACGGTCAGATTTGATGCCGATTTATTGGAAATTCAAGTTGAAGAGGAGTTACAAACTTCACCTGAGCGTTCAGCTTGTCGGTCAGATGGGAACAGGAACCAAGACGCTTTGCGGAGCGCGCATCGTCGGAATTCAGGGATCGGCGCGTACCATTCTGAACCTGGAAGGCGACGAATGCGCAAAGTGCGCGGAGAAGATGGGCCCCCTGTAGGCAAAGGTTGGCAATGCATGACAGAGCCACGCCATCAGTATCTCAATGAGCCTGTCCCTCACCACCCTGGATTGGATTGTTTGCCTGATCGCCCTGATCGGCAGTATCGGATTCGGTCTGTCCCTGGCCCTGCGCCGCCATTCCAGTGAGAGCAGCGCGAGTTTCTTCCTGGCCGGCCGCAGCTTGACTTGGCCCGTAGTGGGAGCTTCGTTGTACGCCACCAACATCGGTGCCGAACACCTTGTGGGATTATCCGGCGATGCTTATCGCTACGGACTTTGCGCCGGAACGGTGGAGCTGTGTACCTGCATTCCGCTCGGAATAGCCGCCGGATTTCTATTCCCCTATTACCTGAGCACCAAGGTTTACACCATCCCCGAATTTCTGGAGATGCGTTACAACGCCACTGCCCGCACGTTCTTTTCCGCACTGATGCTGGTGATCTCCATCATGACCAAGATGGCGTTTCACCTGTACGCCGGAGCCCTCGTGCTACACGGACTCATCGGCTGGGACATCATGAAAGTGGTCGCCCTGATGGGCGCGATTGCGGCGGCCGTCACCATCGTCGGCGGATTCACCGCGGTCGCTTATACCGATTCCATCCAAACCGGCATCATGATTCTGGGCTGCGGCCTGATGCTTGCGGTGGGGCTCGACAAGGCCGGAGGGTGGGCGGGCCTCGTGCAGAAAGTGCCCGAAGCGATTCATATCGCCAAACCTGCATCCGATCCGAATTACCCGTTCTGGGGCATCGTCGCCGGAGCTTTCTACGGTGGTACGTTCTACTGGGGCATGGACCAGGTCAATGTGCAGCGGGTCCTCGGAGCGCGCGATCTTTTGCAGGCGCGCTGGGGCGCCATGTTCACCGTGCTGCTGAAATTGTCGCCGGTTTTCATATTTGCGTTGCCTGGCGTGATCGCGCTGGCGTTGTTCCCTGGCCGCGATTCCAAGACCACCTTTATTACTCTGCTGAACGAACTCCTCCCCAATGGGATCCGTGGCTTGGTGCTGGCCGCGCTGCTGGCCTCCTTGATCGGGTCCACTCTCTCGGTGATGAATTCTGTCTCCACGCTGGCGGTTCGCGATTTTCTGCTACGCTTCCGGCCGGCCACCAGCGATCGCATGCAGGTGCTGCTCGGGCGGTTCGCTATCGTAGTCGCTACCGTTCTAGGGGTGATCGCGGCGTATCTGGTCTACAAGACTCCCGATGGTCTTTATAAGTATTTGCAAACCATCTCGATCTATTTGACGATGCCGCTGGCGCCGGCTATCTTTTTTGGGATCATGAGCAAACGAGTTACGGTAAAGGGCGCCGTTGCTTCGGTCCTGTGCGGCAGCGCCCTGGCCGCGCTTTTCGTGTGGGATCAGTTAATCGGACCAGGCGCCGGAAGCCGGATGTTCCCCTGGCTGCACACCGAGTTCACTCTGAATTACACATACCGCGGGCTCTGGGGAACTCTTCTAGTCGTGGGCACACTCTTCGCCGTGTCGGCGTTTACGCCTCGCGCGGCCCCGGAGACATTGGAACGGCTGACCGTCGACTGGAACCGCGCGCCGGAAGCGCTGCGGGGCTTCACCGACTGGCGCGTTCAACTTACGGTGCTGGTTATTGCCACGATCGCTTTATTTGGGTGGCTCCGGTAAGGTGAGGAAAACGCACCGCCGCCCGCCGTATTCGTCACTCATGTCCACCGAGGAAGGCCCGCGTTGGCTGCACTGACCTTCGCCTCAGCACTCTCGAGCGCAGATCTGCAGGCGGTGCGGGCTTGGCCGAAGAGCGATCTGCACATCACTGCGCGCTGAGTGGTGACCGCGCTTTTCTGTTGGCTCGGACCGGCCGAGACAGTCGCGCCGGTGGCTCGGCCGCTTCAATCCATGGACGAAATGCACGCGTGGGTTCGGTACTGCTGCGGACCTGCTACGGTCGTTCGAGGGTCTACACCAAACCGTCGCTCCGGACGTGGAGTGCATCCCGCGACTGGGCTTGTCCAGGCATTGCCCCATCTCCGCGTTGGAACGGTGGATCGAGCCATTCCTCCAGATATCGGCTTATCGCAGCCTCGACTTATCGGGTGGCGAGTTCGGCGGACGATGTCTGGCGGGCGGTCGAAGAGCTTGATCTCGATGAAGTGCAACATGGAATTGCTGCGGCCACATCGCCGACCGTCCTGCGCTTTCTAGCCGACAACGACATACGGCTCAACGTCTGTCCAACATCGAACGTGATGCTTGGCCGCGTCGAAAGCCTGGAGACCTCTTCACCGCAACCGAACTCAACGAAATTCGCCACAACGGCCTGGACGACAGGTAGCCTACGCCGATTGCTTCAGAAGTTCCTTCACCACGTTGCCGTGCACATCGGTCAGCCGAAAATGCCGCCCCTGGAACTTGAACGTCAGTTTCGTGTGATCGACGCCGAGACACCGCAGAATGGTCGCGTGGAGATCATGGACATCCATCGGGTTCCTGGTCACGTTGTAGCTGTAATCGTCTGTCTCACCATAGGTCAAACCCCCGCGAACGCCTCCGCCCGCCATCCAGATGCAGAAGCAGCGCGGATGGTGATCGCGGCCATAGTTATCCTCCGTCAGCGTCCCTTGCGAATACACCGTGCGCCCGAATTCTCCACCCCAGACGACAAGTGTGTCCTTCAACATCCCGCGCTGCTTCAGATCCTGGACCAGAGCGGCCGACGCCTGATCGGTTTGGCCGCATTGCTCGCGGATTTCCTTGGGCAAGTTATTATGTTGATCCCAACCGCGATGAAAGAGCTGGATGAATCGCACGCCGCGCTCCGCCAGCCGCCGCGCCAGAATGCAATTCGCGGCGTACGTTCCCGGCGTACGGGAATCTGGGCCGTACATCTCGAAAGTTGACGCTGGTTCCTTCGAGAGATCCGTCAACTCCGGCACGGAATGCTGCATCCGAAACGCCATCTCATACTGCGCGATGCGCGTCGAGACTTCCGGATCCTGATACTCCTCGTAGGTGAGTTCGTTCATCTTGGCCAAGTCCCCAAGGAATCGTCTCCGCGCATCGTCGGAGTACCCTGGGGGATTCGACAAATAAAGAACTGGATCGGCTCCGGAGCGGAATTTTACACCTTGGAATTTGGTCGGGAGAAATCCGCTGCCCCATTGCCGGTCGGCCAGGGCCTGCGAACTCCCGAGTCCTTGTGACACCATCACCACGAATGCGGGCAGATCCTCGCTCTCCGCGCCGAGACCATAGGAGATCCAAGCCCCGATGCTCGGTCGTCCCGCGATCTGAAATCCCGTCTGAAAAAATGTCACAGCCGGGTCGTGATTGATCGCCTCCGTCTGTAGCGACTTTACGATACAGAGTTCGTCGGCGACCGTCGCCGTGTGTGGCAGTAATTCACTGAGCCATGCGCCGCTCTCGCCGTGCTGTGCAAATTTGAACAGAGACGGAGCGGTCGGAAACTTCGCCTGATACGCGGTCATGCCGGTCAGCCTTTGGCCCATGCGAATCGAGTCCGGCAGCTCCGTGCCGCGGCGCTCCTGCAGTCCCGGCTTGTAGTCGAACAAGTCCAGCTGCGATGGCGCGCCGTGCTGAAACAGATAGATGACACGTTTGGCCGTTGGCGGAAAATGCGGCAGGCCGGGCAAGCCGCCGGCTGCCTCGCTCTTTCCCGCGAGAAGCGTGGTCAGAGCCGCGGCGCCCAGTCCAACACTGGCGCGGCCGAAGAAATGACGACGGGTCAACAGCAATTTCGCTTCTTCAATGGGGTCCAAAACTCTACTCCTTGGTCATCGCTTCATCCAGATTCAACAGCAGGCTACCGACGGATGCGTATGCCGCCAGTTCGCGCCGGTCGAGCTTCGGATCGGGCCGCGATTCGCCTTGCTGCAGATACGCGTCTACCTTCCCCGGATCGCTGAAATAATCGATGTGAAAACGCAGATTGGCCAGAAGCACATCCTGTTGCGCCGGCGAAGGCCAATGTCCGGTCACCAGCCGGAAACCATAGCGAAGACGATTCTCGGCGCCCGTACCGCCCTCCTTCATCATGCGCTGTCCAATGAAGCGAGCCGCCTCCACATAGGTAACATCGTTCATCAGATTCAACGCTTGCAGCGGAGTATTCGTTCGCGTCTCCCGAACCACGCACGCTTCCCGATTCGCCGAATCGAAGTTGATCATCTCGGGCGGCGCGATGGTGCGTTTCCAAAAGGTGTACAGGCTGCGCCGGTAAAGGTCGTCGCCGTGGCCCTGCACGTAATCCATGTCCTGCATGCTGATCTCTTTCCAGAGACCCTCCGGCTGATACGGCTTCACCGATGGCCCGCCGATCTTATCCACCAACAATCCGGCGGCGCTCAAAGCCTGATCCCGAATCATTTCCGCCGGCAGCCGGTACCTCGGCCCTCGCGCCAGCAGTCTGTTTTCAGGATCGCGCTGCATCAAGTCAGCACTCGCCTCGGACGACTGACGATATGTGGCGCTGGTCACCATCAACTTTAGCAGCGACTTCACATCCCATCCCGAGCGCACGAACTCCGTCGCCAGCCAATCGAGCAGATCCGGATTCGACGGCCACTCGCCCTGCGAGCCGAAATCCTCTACAGTCTTGACGATCCCCGTGCCGAAGTACATCTGCCAGAAGCGATTCACGGTGACGCGCGCCAGCAGGGGATTGCCCCGATCGATCATCCACTCCGCAAACCCGAGCCGGTTATTCGGCGCATTCGCAGGCAACGGCGGCAATACCGCAGGTACCCCGGGCGATACCTTTTCCCCAGGATGATCGTAAGCGCCGCGTACCAGCAGGAACGTGCTCTTCGGAGGATTCGACTCCGCCATCACCATCACCGTGGGGAAGCTGATCTCTAACTTCGCGCGCTCGTCGAGTAGCGCATCGAGCTTTTCCGCCAGCTTGCGAATTTCCGGCGGGGCGGCAGTCGCCAGATACGCAGAGCGCAATTCAAACTCTTCGACCGGCGATCGTTGGGCCTCAGGCTTGCGCGCGATGTCATTCACTGACTCACCCAGCGCCAGCACCGCGAGGTCCCGATCGTCGAGCACCCAGCTATACACGCGCACTTCGTCGATCCGGCCCCGGAAGCGCCGCTCCGGCCCCCATCCGGTCCCGATGCGGAAGGGTTCATCGAAAACCTTACCGGCATTGCGGAAAGGCCGGTACAGCGTGTCGAGCAGCGTCTTACTCTTTTCCAGATGCCCGTCGACGTAAACGCGGATTCCTTCGGCCATGCGCGACCCGGAGTAAGTCACCGCGATGTGGTGCCATGTTTTCGGCTCCAGCGCGCGCTCCGTCTCCACTCGAATGGCATCGTTGACCCAGTTGCTCGTGATATTGACGTGAACCTTCCCTTTGTCCAGATGGACGCCGAACCCCTTGCCATCCGGTTTGTCGGCCATGCGGGACATGATGCTGCCATCGGGAATTTCGTCCGAATAGATCCAGGCTGAAAGTGAAAATGGATCCTCGATATCGAATCGAGCCGCTTGGCCGCGAGTAAGGAATACCTTCCCATCGAACAACCCCGCGCTGCCGATGCGGCCTGGAACGCCGCCGTCTTCAAAGGACACTACCGTGTCGAGACCGCGCGAAGGCGCCCAATAAAGAGGTTCGGAAAGCCGGCGTTCCCACTGCTTCTGGTCACGTGCGATCGACGTTTCCTGCTGGCGAAGCGAATCCTCCGCCGCGCCATACCTCTGCTGGATGGCCGCCAAAGCGGCTTGCTGCGCATTCGTCGGAGCGGGGATCATCGGCTCCGAATTGCCATACTTCATTGCGCGGCCCTGTTCCGGAATGTTATTGAGATACGCGAATACCTGGTAAAACTCTTTCTGCGTGAACGGATCGTATTTATGGTTATGACAGCGCGCGCATCCTAAGGTCGCCCCCAGAAATACGGCCGAGGTTGTTTCCACCCGATCCACCACATACTCCACCGCGTACTCTTCCGCAATGATGCCGTCCTCGGTGTTCGCCCGATGGTTGCGATTGAATCCCGTTGCCATCTTCTGTTCCATCGTGGCGTTGGGCAGCATGTCGCCGGCGATCTGATCGAGGGTGAATTGGTCGAACGGCAGGTTGCGATTGAACGCATCGATCACCCAGTCCCGCCAGCGCCACATTACGCGCTCGCCATCGTACTGATAGCCGTTGGTATCCGCGTAGCGCGCCGCGTCCAGCCACCGAAACGCCATGCGCTCCCCGTACCGCGGTGAGGCGAGCAGCCGGTCTACGACCTTCTCATAGGCATTTGGAGATCGATCTGCCAGGAACGCATCGATCTCGCGCGTCGTCGGAGGCAGTCCCGTGAGATCCAGCGAAACACGTCGAATGAGCGTTTCCGGTTTAGCTTCCACCGACGGAGTCAGCCCTTGGCGTTCGAGCCTCTGCAGGACGAAAGCATCCACCGGGCTTCGAACCCAAGCGGCGTTTTTCACCTCCGGAACCGGCGGCCGCACCGGCGGGATCAAAGACCAGTGTTTCTGCCATTTCGCCCCTTGCGCCACCCATTCGCGCAAAGTCGCGATCTCGGTAGCGCTCAGCGTCAGTCCCGAGGATACCGGAGGCATTCGCAGCGCGGGCTTCGCCGCCGCGGTCCTTTTGACCAGTTCGCTTGCATCCGCATTGCCTTCCACAATCGCGCGCCGGCCGCCGCCCAGATCGGCTTTGGCCGCTGCCTCGCTATCCAAACGGAAGGGAACATGCTTGGCCGCCGCATCCGGACCATGGCAGACGTAGCATTTGTCGGAAAGGATGGGCCTCACGTCGCGATTGAATTCGACGCCCGCCGCAAGTAACTGCGAGAGAGCCAGTAACGTGAGGCAGTATCTCATTCCTATTCCATCTTAAACTGTTGCGGCCATTGAGTTGGAGCGACGGCATCGTATTTGATCCGGCAATGTCGCAAGCCCAGGGGTTGGCTCGGCAGGTTCATGCTTTGGACCATGAACCGCAGCCACTACGATTTGACCTCTTGGGGATTGGAACACGTCCAGGTCAGTAGATGGGATACGCTGCTCGATATTGGTTGTGGCCGACCTCGCGCAAAGGGACATGCGAGAGATTTACCGTATCATCAAACCAAGCGGGTCGGTGTTGAGCATCGCCCGGGAGCCACATTAGATTGGTGGACAGATTGGTGGGCGCCTTCGGGCCCAACCTGGCGAGCGCTGGCGAATTCCTGGTCCCACCGTGCTATGGTGATCACAGATGGCCGTCCGATTGGCACTATTTGGCGCGCTATGCGCCGGCTTCATCGGCTTGATCTGCCTGCCCCTGCCTGCCCAGGAATCGAGCGCCCCCGTAATCCGCAGCACCACTCAGGAAGTGCTACTCGACGTAGTGGTGCGGGACAAAAAGGAACATCTTATCCGCAATTTGAAGCCGGAAGATATCCGTGTACTGGAGGACGGCGTTCCTCAAAAGGTGAAAGGGTTTCGTTTCACCGACGCGGAGTCCCAAGAGCCGTTGCTCACGGCAGCGCCCGCCGCCGGTCCGAAACCTGCGTCGCCCACCGATCCCACGCTTAACCCGCTGCACAATCTCAATCTGGTCACCATCGTCTTCGAACAGATGGGACCGGGCAGCCGCCTGTTCGCCGAGCGGGCCGCCCTGCAGTTCCTCGAAAACGAGTTCCGCTCCAACACTTATGGCGGAGTCTATAGCCTGGACTTACGCCTCAACGCGCTGCAGCCCTACACTAACAACCAGGAGCTGCTGCGCAAGGCCATCGCGCTCGCCACCACCGGCAACTACACCGAATTCCGGAAAGACTCCGAGAACGTGCTGAACAACCTCGGGGTCGAGATCTCGGGCGGTAGAGGCGGAATCACTATTGCCACGGCCGGCGGCGATCCGTTCCAGAGCCCAGCGGCGGCTGTCTCTGGCGCCCAAACCCCCGACCTGAGTTCGGGTGGGCAGATGGCGATTGCGCGGATGGTCTGGAAGCAGATGGAGATGGTCACCTACGGGGTGGGCTGGCGTTCGCTCGATGGACTCTTGGCGCTGATCCAGGCGCAGACCGCCCTGCCGGGCCGCAAAACCGTGCTGTTGCTTTCCGAGGGTATCGTGGTTCCCTGGACGCTCACCAGCGTGTTTCAGTCCATCATCAGCGCTGCAAATCGGGCCAACGTGAGCGTCTATTGCGTGGATGTGACGGGACTGACAATCAAGTCGCCCGGGCAGGCCAGCACCGACCTGTTGCGCACCGCCGGGAGCATCAGCGCCAACCAGAATATGGGCACGAATAGAGCCGGTCAGCCCAACTCGGCGGACGCCAACGTCGACATGTTCAAAGAGGATGAAGTGGTGAACATGAGCATGCACGCCAATCCGCAAGCAGCCATGGAGGAGCTGGCGGAATCCACCGGAGGTTTCCTGATCGCCAATACCAACGACGTTGCCAAGCCTCTCCACAAAGTGATGGAAGACGTGCGCGCGCACTACGAGCTGACCTACACGCCCACCTCGCAGAATTACGATGGCCACTTCCGCAAGATCGAAGTGCAGGTGCAGCGCTCCGGTGCGCAGGTTCACACGCGGGCCGGCTATTTCGCGCTGCCGCTGTTGGCAGGCGAGGTCCTGCAGCCGTTTGAAATGCCTGGCCTCAATGCGCTCAACACCAAACCGCAGCCGAATGCCTTCGCGTACCAGTCCCAGGCGCTCCCCTTCCGCGCGGCGCCCGGCGCCGTACAGTATGCCGTGGTGTTCGAGGTGCCCCTGCAGAATCTCGCCTTCCGCGAAGACAAGCAGGCCGCCAAGCTGCGTACCCACGTTTCCCTGCTGGCGCTGGTGAAGGATGCGGACGGTCAGGTAGCCGGAAAGGTCAGCCGGGATCTGGCCAACGATATCCCGGCGGACAAGTTCGAGGCTTTCGCCCGCGGCAGTCTGATCTTCACCCAGCCTCTGCTGCTGGCGCCCGGCAGATACACGGTGGAAACCGCCGTCGTCGATCGCGAGAATGGCGCGTCCAGCGTCAGGCGCGAGGCGCTGTTTGCCTCCGATACAGCGGGCGTAGGCTTGAGCGGCGTGGTAGTCGTACGGCGCGTCGATCCGCTCGACGGTGGGCGCGACCTCACCGATCCGCTGCAGTTTGCCGGGGGTAAAATTACGCCATCGCTCGATGGAGTGTATGGCGCCGAAACCGAGATCCCGCTTTTCCTGGTAGTGTATCCCGTGCCGGGCGCGGGTACGCCGCGGCTTTCGATCGAAGTTTTCGAGGATGGCAAACTGGTCTCCACCGTGTCTCCGGAGCTGCCGCCTCCCGACGAAACCGGTACCATCCCGTTCATGGGCAGCATCCAACCCGCGCCGGGTCAGTATGAGGTCAAAGTGACCGTTCGTCAGGGCGGCACCGCCGCCACCCGCATGCTTGCGTTGCGGGTGAAGTGACAACATGGCGAAGAATTTCAAAGACCTTACCGAGCAGGAGATCCTGGCGCTGGCCATTTCGCTCGAAGAGGAGGATGGCCGCATCTTCGGCGATTTCGTGGATGGCCTGCGCAATACCTACCCGGCTACGGCGCAGATGTTCGAGGAGATGCAGGCGGAGGAATCCGGACATCGCCGCAGCCTGATCGACACTTACGTGCAGCGCTTCGGGGAGCACATTCCGCTGATCCGCCGCCACGACGTCAAAGGCTTCATCACCCGCAAGCCGGTTTGGCTGGTGCGCCCGCTGGGCATCAACGTGGTGCGCAAGCAAGCGGAGATCATGGAGCTCGAAACCCGCCAGTTCTATGAGCGCGCCCAGGAGTTGGTCACCGACGCGTCCGTGCGCAAATTGCTCGGCGATCTCGCGGAAGCCGAGCGCAAGCACCAGGCCGCCGCCCACTCGCTCGATGAAAAGCTGACCACCAACGTGCGGGAGCAGGAGGAAGCCGC
>Ga0302325_10006644_pt1 | contig 25891 bp, 31 predicted proteins | sample Palsa_T0_2_FD_201948 | JGI IMG/M metagenome (GOLD analysis project Ga0302325, IMG submission 201948) | Peat permafrost microbial communities from Stordalen Mire near Abisko, Sweden - Palsa_T0_2 | ecosystem: Environmental > Terrestrial > Soil > Palsa > Peat permafrost | place: Sweden: Abisko... | reverse complement strand
AAGGCAAGTTGCTTGACGAGCACAACGACACCTTCGGCGTGCGCAACTTTGAAATTCGCGACCGGCATTTGCTGATCAATGGCCAGCGGGTCCGGCTCTCCGGGATGACTCGGCACGAAGAGTCTCCCTGGGAAGGGCTTGCCGAGACCGCAGGCACCATCCGCTACGACTACGACGATATGAAAGCGCTGCAGGTGACGCTGACTCGTCCGGTGCATTATCCGCAAAATCCTTTGATCTTCGATTACGCCGACCGCAACGGCATTCTGTTCATCCCCGAGATCCCGATCTGGCAGTTCAGCGAGAAGCAACTGAGTGATCCCAGAGTGCTTGCCTTAGCCAAACAGCAAATGCAAGAAATGATCGAGCAGGACGGCAATCATCCCAGCGTTTTTGCCTGGAGCGTGTGCAACGAGAGCGAAGCCTTTACTCCCGGGGGGCACGCCTACGTTCTGGCCATGAAGGCTTTCATTCGAGAAATCGATCCGGGCCGCTTTGTGAGTTATGCCGACGATTCCCTGGCGAGTCTCAACGAGGCTGAGGGCTCGACCGCGGCCGATACCGATTTCCTGATGATGAACCAGTATTTCGGCAGTTGGCATGGTCCGGAAGCAGAGCTGGTGCCGGCACTGGATAGGATCGGCCAAATGTTCCCCGACAAGATGCTGATCATTTCCGAGTTCGGTACGCCCGGACTGTTTCACAGAAATTCCGTCGAAGCAGACCGGGCGCGAATCGAGACGATGCGGAAGCAAATGAATGAATTTTCCAGCCGCGACTGGATTGCCGGCGCCATCTTCTGGTGCTACCAGGACTACAAATCGCACCGCAATCTGTGGCCGGACCGGCAAGAGGGCTACGTAGATCACGGCGTGGTCGATGAATACCGTCAGCGCAGGCCGTCCTATGCAGTGTGGCGGGAGATCAATTCTCCCGCGACCGTCGATCTGGCCTGGAAAAGGCGAGCTTCTCCTATCCCCGATGGCTTTGTTGCCGCCATCACGCCGAATACGTTCGCTAAGATTCCGAGTTACGCGCTACGCGACTATCGCCTGCGGTGGGACGTGCGCGACGAAAATTCCCACCTCATTGCCAGCGGCGAACAGGCATGGACCAACTTGGATGGTCCCACCCAGGTATCAGGCGACGTCCCGGCCCCAGCGGGTGTGCACGAATTGAAGTTGCACGTCACACTCCTGCGGCCGACCGGCTTCACTGCGGCGGAAACTACGCTGCCCTGGCATTCGGTCGAGTGGGGTGGGCAGACCATTGATCAGATGACGATTCCCGTGCCTCGGAACTGAGCGTAATCCGTTGGCGTCACCGAATTCACCCGGCAAGGAGGCAACCTGCGTGCACTTTGAAATGGTCATGGGAAGCGATCGGAATTCATTGAAGCGTTTCCGCGCGTTATCGCTCGTCACGTTCCTGACGGCCTTCGCTCACGGTCAGGCCGCCCAGCAGAATCCCCTCGATGATCAATTCTTCGCGAAACCACCGGTCTCGACACCCGCCCCGATTGCTCCGATGCCGTTGGAGGAGAGAATCAAGCGGGGAATCGTTCCCAAACGCGGCATGGTGAGCACGGGGGTGGCTGGCGGCACACTTTTTTCCGGCAACGGCAAGATGACGGTTGAACAATCGGGCAGCCCCCTCGCCGATGAAGTCGTCTTCCACCATGAGCGGTTGCTGCAGCCGTGGAAAGTTCCCGACGAAGCGCCGAAGATCGCCGGCGTCCTGCCGGAAGTCAGGCAACTCATCCTGGCGGGCCTGTATCGCCAGGCGCTCGAATTATCCTTCCAAGCATCCACGGACGCGGGTCTGCCGCCGGGCATGTTTTATCCGTCTCCAATTCCCGCTTTTATCATGCACATGCAAACGCCGGAGGCGGGAAAGCCGAGAGAGTATCTGCGCACGGTCGACTTTGACAGTGGTGAAATCAAAGTGCATTGGACCGATGATCGAGGCGATTGGGTGCGGCAGACCTTCGTGTCTCGTCCGGACAATGTGGTGGTCCAATGTCTCACGCCGCCGAAAGGACAGACTCTCAATACGACGATCGCGATCGAAACCGGATCCCGCGGGCGCGGAATCCCGCCTGACGAGATCAACAACCTTCGCAGCCGGAGCGGCGATTTGCAGTTCGATCGGGATTTCAACGAAAACCGGCTGATTGTGATCGGACGCCCCGGTCCCGAGTTTGGCACCTACGGTTTTGCCGCCGTGATTCGCGTGATTCCGGTGGGCGGCTCACTGCGCATTGACGGCGGGAAGCTGGTGATCAGCGACGCGCAGTCGGCCATCCTCCTGACTCGCATCGAATGGTTTCCGAACTATAGCCGCGAGCAGGTCGACGTCCTGGCCAGCGCGGTTGAGCAAGTGCTCCCGGACTATTCAACTCTTCTTGCGAGACAACGGGCGATTCAATCGGAGGTTATGAATCGCGTGTCCATGAACTTTGGCGGAAGCTCGCAATTTGGCATGTCTTCGGAAGAACTGCTCGCCGACCAGAGATCCCGCATGGGATACAGTCCGGCGCTGCTTGAACAAATGTTCGACATGGGCCGCTACTGGCTTTTGGCCGAAGGCACGGGCGATTATCCCTCCATCGAAGGTCATTTGAACGTGAACGTCAACCTGCAGATCGCGCCTGCGGCGATGGCCGCGCTGCCCGAAGCGAGCGAGACCTTCACTCATTGGATTGAAGCCTTGCTGCCCGATTCCCGCAAGAATGCTGCGAACATTTTGGGCACGCGTGGAGCGCTGTTTTCCGTGCATCCCGACCAGCAAACCGGCGTGCTCTATCATTTTGCTTACAACTGGCCGCACCATTATTGGATTTCAGCCGGAGGCTGGTCCTACAGTCCCATTTGGGATTACTACCTCACCACCGGCGACCGCGAGTTCCTGCGCCAGCATGTTGTGCCGGGATTGAAAGAATTGGCCCTGTTCTATGAGGACTTCCTGACCGAAACTGACCAAAACGGAAACTACATTTTCGTGCCGTCGTATTCGCCCGAGAATTGGCCGAGGAATAGCGATGGCGCGCCGACGGTAATCAACGCTGTGATGGACATTTCCGTGTGCCGAGAAGTGCTGACCCATTTGATCCAGGCCTCGGAGATTCTGGGTACCGACGCCGATCGGATTCCAAAGTGGAAGGCGATGCTGGCAAAGCTTCCTCCGTATCTGCTCGACACCGATGGTGCGCTAAAAGAATGGGCTTGGCCCACTCTGGAAGAAAATCAGGACCACCGTCACGCGTCGCATCTCTACGGCGTTTGGCCCGCCGATGAAATCGACCCTGACCGCACACCCCAGCTCGCCAAAGCCGCCTGGCTTGCCGACCGGAAGCGCGCCCAGGGCAACGCTTCCGGCCATGGAATTTCGCACCGCGCCCTGGCCGCCGCGCGACTCAAAGACAACTACCTCGTCAACATGGAGCTGAAGCAGTTCTTCGAGCAAGGTTATGTGGGACCGACGCTGCGTGGTGCCCATAACCCTTATACTCCGCCGCAACCGGACCAGCAGGGTTCGATTCCGACGATCATCATGGAGATGCTGCTGTACTCGCGACCCGGCGTGATCGAACCGCTGCCCGCGCTTCCTTCCACAATCATCAGCGGCAGCGTCAAGGGAATGCGCGCTCGTTCCTTCGCAAAAGTGGACGACCTCACCTGGAACCTTGATGCCCGTACCCTCGACCTCACTCTCACTTCGTTGCGGAAGCAGGATGTCACTTTGATCGTGCGTTACGGAATTAAATCCATCGCCGCGCCTGCCGGCGTGCTAGCAGAGCATCCCAAAGCGGACGCGACGAGCTGCGTCCTTCATTTGCCGCAGAGTACGCCGGTGAGTCTGCATTTGAAGATCGGTTCTCACCAACCGTCGGACTGGGTCTTGAATGTGCACTGACCCGCGCGCCAAGAATAAGGAAGAAAAAACGAGCGCGAATTCGATCCATATCATCGGAGAGTACGGTCATGACCTGCAAGCACTTTTTTGTTGGACTCGTTCTTCTACTCCTGTTCGGCGTCCGTCCGGGAATGGCAGCCGTTCGACTCGGCGCACCGTTTGGCGAACACATGGTATTGCAGCAGGGAGTTCCCGTCCCGATCTGGGGAACGGGCTGCCCCGGCGGAGACAACCTGAGGCTGTCCATTGCCGGACAAAGCCTGACGGCGAAGTGCGACTGGGAGGGGCGATGGATGGTGATCCTTGCCCCGATGAAGGCCGGCGGGCCATACCAGTTGCTGATTGAGGTCGGCGGTTCGGGTCCATTGGCCCCTTCCTCAGCAGCAAACTCCCGAGGAGGTGTGGAACTGAATGATGTGGTTGTCGGAGAGGTCAGGGTCGCTCCCTCCCAGTCCGCTCCCTCTGCCGGCGCAACCAAGAACGCAGCACCGGAGAACCTGCAGGCCTTGCCTGCGTGGATCCGTGTACTCAAATCGCCTGCGACGGGGACGTCGGACGCCGGACGATGGATCGTGGATTTATCCTGGACCAAGGCGAACTATTCGGACGCTTCCTTTACTCTGGCCCGTGAGCTGTACAAGAAACTTGGCGTTCCAATCGGGATCATCGAGAGCCCCGCCGTGCATTAGAAATTAGGGGGTCACGGAACAGACCGGAGTGCGCGCTTACCTCCGAGTGGAAGATCGTACGATCAGTTTCGCCGGCATCATCAGGCTCTTAGCAGGCCCATCGCCTTTACGCTTGATCAGGTTCATGGCCAGCCTGGCTGCGCTCGCGCCGAGATTTTCGCTGTCTTGGTCCACGCTGGTTAACGACACGGCCAGCAAATCGTCGTAGTGCACATTGCCGCATCCCACGATGGCGATATCCGCGGGAATTCGGAGACCGGCCTCCACAATCGCCCGCATCGCTCCCATCGCAACCGGATCATTCAGACAAAATACGCCGTCAGGCCGCGGATTGAGTTGGAGAAGTCTCTTCATTCCGTTGTAACCAGCCGTGTCTCCCGAATTGTCGCCGCGGCCATACGTAACGATGTATTCCGGAGGCAAGCTCATCCCGTTCCGGGCGAGAGTGACGGAGTAGCCTGCCTGACGATCTACCGCGGTGCTCACATCCGACCCACCGATATGTGCAATGGTCTTGCAACCGATTTCGAGCAAGTGCGTCGTGGCCAGTTCGCCCGCCATCACATCGTCAATCCCGACGAAGTTGGCGCTCACTCCGGCGATTTTGCGGTCCAGAAGAACGTAGGGCATCTTCTGATCCTGAATCCGCCGAACCGTTTCCGCATTCGATTGCGTGGAAGCGAGAATGAGGGCGTCGACGCGTCTGGCCAGCATCTGTTCAATCTCGCCGCGTTCCAGATTCGCATCGTCTTCCGACGATGCAATGATCAAGCTGTATTCGTGCGACCTTAATTTTCCGGAAATCCCTTTCGCCACCTCGGCAAAGAAAGGATGCACCAGATCGGGCACAATCAGACCGATCAGATTGGTTCGTCCTGTAACCAGTGTGCGCGCCGCCGGATTGGGCTGGTAGTTCAGCTCTTTCATCCGGCGCAGGACGCGCTTGCGAGTCTCCTCGCCGATGTCGTCATGGTTGCGAAGAACCTTAGAAACCGTCACCACCGATACACCCAAATCGCGGGCGATATCTTTCATTGTGGTCGCCATAAAGTCATTATCACATGTCGCGCTTACCATGCACTCTGGAACCAGGGTTTGATTGTCGGTTCGATGCAACCCTTCAACCGGTGCCGCGCGCCTCGGAACCCGGCGCCGCATATGTTCCTCATCACCAAGGCACTCGAATCAGAGCTTCGCGCCCGCAGGTGCTGTCACGGCGTACAGAACACTGCCATGGGCCGGTAGGTTTACTGTGAGTGCATCCGCCCGGCCAAGATCCTTACGCTCCCACAAATCCCGCAGCCCATTCTGGCTAGCTGAAATTCCCAGATCTTTCCAGGAAAACGTAGCTGTCTGGGCTGTGTTGCTCAGGTTGAAGATCGCGATGTAACGCACGTTCTGATCCGAGGGCGCGCGGGCAGTCCACACCACGATTCCCCCCTTCGAAGCCAGCAAATGATTATCGCTCGAGTGCTGATCCACGGCGATCACTTCCGGGTTCGTCAGCAAAGACAAAGTCCACGCATCCGCCGCAGGCAGTTCGCCGCCAAGCATGAGCGGCGATGGAAAAATAACCCACAGCGTCATCAGCGTTCGCTGTTCGTCGCGAGTCAGTCTGGTGTCGCGTGGCGCGCCCCACCCCGCGGCCGGGCCTAAACGTCCGAGCGGGAGCATGTCGGCGTCCGGCCAATGTCCCGGTTCAGCCCTTCCCGCCCACTGGGCCACATAGTCAAACTGATCGCCAAGGCCCTTGGGATAAGCGCCGTCGTTATGCCAGATGTCCCAGATGTCATTGGAAATCCTCCACATCTGCGCATACTTGCGCATCTCGTCGAGCTTTTCGACCGGCGCGGGGCCGGGCGAAAGGCTGAGTACGACGGGCCGTCCGGCCTTGTCGAGTGCCTGGCGGATCATCCGAATATCATTGCCGTTGTAGGGATTGCTGCTCACGCAGTCGACCTTGATCAGGTCCACTCCCCACGTCGCATAGAGTCGGGCGATCGAATCGTAATACGCCTGCGCCGCCGGTTGGCTCGGGTTGGTACCGAAAGTATCGAAGTTCCAGGGACAGGTGTCGGAAGTGTCTGCGGCATCGGCCGCCGAATAGGAGGAATCGGAGATGGCGATTCGATTCACCACCGCTTGCTTCGGGATGCCGCGCAGAATGTGAATTCCAAATCGCAGGCCGAGCGAATGGACGTAATCCGCCAGGGGCTTGAAGCCGGCGCCATTGGCGGCGGATGGAAAACGGTTCACGGCGGGCGTGTAGCGCCCATGATCGTCGAGACTGTACTGCGAAGTTCTGGAATTTCCTTCGGCAGTTGGATTCGCAACGAACCATTCCATATCGACAACCACGTACTGCCAGCCGAAAGCCTTCAGGTGGTCCGCCATCCACTTTGCATTTGCTTTGACCTGCTCCTCGTTGACGGTGGTGCCGTATCCATCCCAGCTGTTCCAGCCCATCGGTGGAGTGGACGCCAGCAACGGTAAATCCACCGACGGTTGGCTCGGCGGTAACTCGCCTGGAAGGGCCAGGCCCGGAGGACAAAGGAAAAGCCAGCAGACGCAGCAAAGGACAGTCAATTTCATGGGACGACCGTTCCACTTATGTCGACGATCGCACCGCGCACAACTGGCAGCGACCTGGCGTGACTTTTTGTGCCGCAAAGTTGGTTGCATCATGGCTCGATGGCAAACTCGTTCAAGGCGCCGATGGAGGGCCCCATTGCCGGCGCGGCTTGTGATGGTTGACGGCTCTTTCTCTTGCAAGTGGACTGGCGCGGGACAAAACTGGTGAGCACCTCGTGACGGCGTGCGGCAGACGAGCCGGAGCGTTTCTCCGCCATATCTCTCAGCGTTTTGAAGGCGTACTGGGCCAGCGCAATCGCGGGAACTTCCACCGTGCTCAGCGGCGGCGTCGTGCACCGTGAAAATGCGACGCCGTCGATCCCAACGACGGAAAGGTCTTCCGGAATTTCGATGCCCTGATCGTAAGCTTCGCGCAGCAAACCGATGGCAGTCATGTCGTTTGAACACAGCACCGCCGTTGGTCTTTTTCCTTCGCGAGTGATTTGCTGGAGCGCCCGCATTCCGCCTTCCAAGGTGTGATCTCCCGCGATGATGAACCCAGGCGGAATTTTCAATCTGATCTCCCGCATGCACTCCTGAAAAGCGTTTTGGCGGGCTCTCGCCGATTCTAGCTGCGCCGGCCCCGAGACAAAGGCAATTTCAGTATGCCCCAGCGCTACCAGGTGTCGGACGGCGCGTCGGATGCCCGGCTTGTACCGGACGCGAATGGCGCCGACTTCCCGGGAAACCGGACGGAGCGGGTCCGCCGCCGCATCCAACAGGATTGCGGGAACCTTGCGGATACGGAGAGCGTCCATGAGCGATTCCTCCACCCGGAGCGATAGAATCGCTAGACCATCCACGCCTCGCCCAAGCATTCGCCGCACCGCGACTTCCATGCACCCGTCCCGATTGGCGAACATCAGAAGAACTTCATAATTGTGATCCGCCGCAAAGTGTTCGAAGGACTGAATCACCTCGGGGAAAAACAAATTTGCGGGTTGGGGAGTAATCAAGCCGAAAACCCTGCTTCTCCCCGAAGCCAGTGCACTCGCGTGGCGGTTGGGAAAGTAACCCATCTTCCCCACCGTTTTCCATACCCTTTCCGCCAAGTGAGGTTGGACGCCGGGGATGTGGTTGACGACACGCGACACGGTGGAGGTGGACACTTCGGCTAGCTTCGCTATTTCACGGATATTCACAGGACTTCCCTCTTTTGGCGACCGAGTCGTCTCTGGCCGACCACGAGCGTGTCATTCCGCTACCAAGCTCTCGCCGAACCTATGGCTGCGGACCTTCGAAACTCCGACCGGCGGAGGAAAACTTACGTTCCCCATTGAAAAACCGAATAAGAGCGCGGTGGTACCTCGATGATCGTGCCTCCACCGCCCAAAGGTTTATCGCCGATTTGTGGCACCACTCGATTCGGCGCCTCGAAACTGTTCACCGCCTTCAGGTCGCCGCCCGTGAGAACCCAGACAGCAAGCAAGCGCGCGCCGGGCGCGCTCTGCCAATGGATCTCGAGTTGCCGGGCCTTGGACAGGTCGCGATTGAGCAAGAACAATGCAATCCTGCCGTCCTCCGGATTGAAGCTCCCGGTCACGTCAACGTGCGGAACTGGAGCCATGCCGGCAACCTCGTAGGTTGACGGCGCCTCAACCAGTAAGTCGAGCACCGATCCCCGCGCATACTGAAGCGCCCATTGATAGGGATAAAAAATCGTCTGGCGGAACAGGCCGTCGGGGTTCGTCATGATCGGAGCGATCACGTTGATCAATTGTGCCAGGCATCCAATCTTCACGCGGTCTGCATGCCTCATCAAGGTGTTGAGAATGCCGCCCACCAGCAGCGCATCTTCCAGGTTGTAGATCTCCTCCAGCAAATGAGGAGCCTGCTGCTGATGCCCATTCATCGCGTCTCCACTGCGGGCGCGGTACCAGACATTCCACTCATCAAAGGAGAGCCAGAGCTTCTTGGCGGACCGCTTGTGGCCCTGGACCAGGTCGCAAACTGCAAGCGTCTCCTCGATCTGGCGGTCCATCGTCAGGTTCAAGGCCAGGTATTTGGCGCTGTCCCCTCCCGTCTCCTCAGGGGTATTGCCAACGTAACGATGCAAGGAGAGAGCGTCCACATAGTCGTAGCACTGCTCGAGCACCTCGCGGTCCCACTCGAGATAGGTCGGCATCATAGGACCACTCGATCCGCAAGCCACCAGTAGCAGCGATGGGTCGACGTAGCGCATCTGCCGTGCGGCATCGGCGGCCTTATAGCCATACTCGACGGCCGTCATGTGTCCGATTTGCCAGGGGCCATCCATTTCGTTTCCCAGGCACCAGTGCTTCACCAGATAGGGATCGCCGACGCCGTGTTTGCGCCGCAGATCGCTCCACTGCGTTCCTCTGGCCACGTTGCAGTACTCCACCAGTGCCGCCGCTTCTTCCGCGGTGCCGGTCCCAAGGTTCAGTCCCATCAAAGGTTTGGTTCCGACGGCACGGGCCCAGGTCATGAATTCATTGGTGCCAAATTGGTTGGTGTTGAGCGAATTCCACGCCTTGTCGAGGACTCGCGGACGATCCTGCTTGGGACCAACCCCATCCAGCCAGTGGTAGCCGGAAACGAAGTTTCCTCCCGGATAGCGGATGATGGGAACGGCCATCTCCCGCACCTCATCCATGACGTCTTTGCGAAAACCATTGGCGTCGGACAACTTCGAGCCGGGATCGTAAATGCCCTCATCGATGGCGCGTCCCAGGTGCTCCAGAAATGAACCGAACAGATTACGATCCAGGGGCGCAATCGTCCGGCGCGTATCCAGGTAGAGACGAGTCGGCCCCGAGCTTGGGGGGCTCGATTGTCCCCCAAGGGGACTGCGAAGAAGAAGGTTGACCGAACACGCCAGACCCACGGTAGCGGTCTGCCGCAAGAAACGCCGCCTCGAGGCCGAAGCCATGGCGATTGATCTCCTCCTGGGCGTGTATTCAATTCACCGGGCCGTTTTTCGAGGTCGGCCAAACAATCGCGGCGCAAAGTCGTTGAGGTCCCGGCGCCAGGTCTGCCACTCGTGGGCAGTGCCTGAGGACTCGTAAAAAACATGTTTGATTCCCGCGTTGTCGAGCCCCTGGTGGAAGGCCAGGATTCCCGTGTGCATGCGCTCCGGTTCCTCGGTCCCAACCCCCAACCACAACAGGTGGACCTTGCTGCCGAAGACCGCGGGATCGCTGAATGCCCCGTGGAAGGCGGTTCGAGGATCGAACGGATTGGTTTCGAATCCCATCGTCGCCCCGCTGAATCCGCCGATGTAAGCAAATGTGTCGAGATGATTCAAGGCGATCTGGAAGGTCTGCATTCCACCCATGGATAGCCCGGCCATGGCACGATGCTCGCGGTCGCTGATCGTACGATAAGTGGTATCGATCATCGGAATCAGCTCGGTGGTCATCACAGCTTCAAACGCCGCCGTCATCGCCAGCATTCTCTGGCGAAATGCGTCAAACCCGGGCTGGGTACCCGGAGCCAGGGGCGGGAGCCTTGCACCCGCATTCATGGCGTAGCCATTATCCATGACGATCATCATGGGTTGGCTCTCGCCGGCCGCGATCAGATTGTCGAGTATAAAGTTGGCATGTCCCTGCCGGACCCAGCCGGTTTCGTCTTCGCCCGCCCCATGCTGCAAATACAGGACAGGGTAGCGTTCCTGGTAGTTTGCATCGTAGTCGGGTGGCGTATAGACGAAGCACCTGCGCCATGTGCCCGTGATCTTCGAAAAATACCAGCGTTCGCGAACCTCGCCGTGCGGCACATCGCGGACCCGATAGAAATCCACGCCCTTGTCCGGCACTTCAATGCCGGTGGAATCCTTTCCCACGCCGTAAAATGTGCGGCTCGCGGGATCGTCCACCGTAACCCCGTCAATCGTCAGGTAGTAGTAGTGGAAGCCGGGTACGACCGGGGGCGTGGTCACCGACCAGACCCCGCCCGATCCCTTGACCATCTCGATCTTCGGCGCCGCGCCCACTTGAACCTCCACTTTCTGCGCATTGGGGGCTGCAATTTGAAACTGGATGCGGTGATCTGGGTAGACGCGGGGATAGTCAGCCATGGGCACATTCGAGGTCGCCGGCTGAGCTTCGTCATTCGCCTGTCCCCAGCCCGTCGAACTCGCGAGCGCGAGCAAGACCACAAACTTTCTGTTCATCAATTTTTCCAAAGACTCACGCTAGAAAAAATTGGGACGGCACGACATCTCTATTGCAAACGAACTTTGTAAAACACGCTGGCGTGAGGCGCGAGCGCCACCTTGATCTGGTCCTTTGCGCCCAGATCGGTGCGCGTCCACAAGTCGCGAACGGCAGCCTGTTTCGCGATGATTCCCAGGTCGCGCCATCGCAGATCTACCGCCTGGGTCGTCTCGCCGAGGTTGAAGATCGCTACGTATTTGGCATCCTCTCCAGGCGCGTCCCCCGTCCAGGCAATCGTGTCCGATTGGCGATAGGCCTGGTGGCCGCCTAAACCGCGTTGATTCACCTCCAAAACCTCGGGGTTCGTAATCAGCGCAATCGTAAAGGCGTCGCTGCTTGGCAAATCTCCTCCGAACATCAGCGGCGAACGGAAAATCGACCACAGAGTCATCAGCGTGTATTGCTCATCGTGGGTGAATGAGCTGGCGCGATCCTCGCCCCGCTCAGCACGAATGCCAATGTGCCCCAACGGCAGCATGTCGGCATCGGGCCAGCCATCGGGCTGAACATGGCCCTCCCACGAGTGCACGATCTCAAATTGACGTTTCAGCGATTCCCAGTTGTCCCAAAAGTCCCAGGAAATGCGCCACAACTGCGCGCTGGTCTTCAGGAAGTCCGCGTAATTGGGCAGGAAGGGACCCGGAGAAAGACTGAGAACGATCGGACGTCCCGAGTTGTTGAGTGCTTCGTGGAGGGCTAGAATTTCCGAAACTCGCGCCGGCGTGCTCATGTCGTCGGCCTTGATGTAATCCGCGCCCCACGACGCGTAAAGCTCGGCGAGCGAATCGTAGTAGGCCTGGGCTCCTGGCTTGGACATGTCCACGCCGTATGTGTCTTCCATTCCCGCCCAGCGGCAAACATTCACCTTATCGGCGATGTCGCTGGCGTGCAGGCCAGTTCCTTTGATGGGAAGATTCTTCTCCACCGCCTCACGCGGGACGCCGCGCATGATGTGAAACCCAAACCTCAATCCTTTGCTGTGCACATAGTCGGCCAGCGCCTTAAAGCCAACACCATTCGCTGCTGAAGGGAAGCGGTTCGGAGCTGGGACGAACCTTCCGTACTCGTCCATGGTGACCGCGCCTCGCGAAATGTAACCGTGAGCTTTTGCGTTCGGCTGGTACCACTCGATGTCGACAATCACGTACTGCCATCCGAACTTCGCGAGATTTTTCGCCATGAAATCGGCATTCGCCTTTACTTCTTCTTCTCTCACGGTCGGTCCAAACGAATCCCAACTGTTCCACCCCATCGGCGGAGTGGGCGCAAGAGCCGGATCTTTAGATTCGGCGGCAACGGTTGGAATCGATAGCTGGAACAGACAAGCCGTCGTGATAGCGAGCGTGGTTCCAAGACGAGGAAGACGGGGCATCGAGGCCTCAACGTTATCGATTACTGTAAGGCTAATACCCTAGTGGAATGTCCGCCTACCTGTCAACAGGAGAGGCATTCAGGAGGCGAAATCCCCGTCGAAGAAGCCTTTCATGGATGGTGCTGATCGAATTCCAGGACGGGTTCGACCGGCATGTCTCGCAACCGGTGGGTCGCGGTCTCAAACCATGGGAAAATCAAGATCTGGGGTTGGGCGCGAACCAGGCATGGTGAGCGGGAGGTTGTCGGTCGGTTGGGAGAAGCAGTTCCCCGCGTCCGATCGTTCCGCGCGGGCCAGGCTGTCTGTTTGGGTTCAGGTGTGGCCGGCGGGCGGAAGGAATCTTCTGTCGCGGACTGCGCCAATGAGGAGATGGCAATTTTAGGCCAAGATTAGCAGAATGCCTTGGGCGCGATTCGTCGCTCCCATTTCATTTTCTCGTGCTTGTGGTCGAGGAGCGGATTCCCTCTCAAGAAGGCTTACGTGCTGCGCGACCGGGTCAGTGAACCTGAAAAATACCCCATCGCTGCCGGCAAGCTTCGGTTTGTGGCGGATGCCGTCTCAGTGAGACCGCTTCAAAAGAAGCTCGGCCCGCACTCTCCCAGGGAGGAACTGTCGTTCGCCTTCGCTAGCTTCTCTCGCGATCCGGGCAGCGGTTTGGCTAGTCTTCCGTCGTGGCTTCCCTCACGATCCTAGCGGCAGCTTGGCTGGGGTCTTCCTTGTAAGCGGTCAGCTTGTCAATCGCAACCGAGCGAATCGGGTCGCCGAGTGACTTCTGCTTCGATACATCAAACTTCTCAATATCCGCCGTTTGTCCGTCCAGGGAAAGGGACACTACCCTGTACACGCCGACCAGCCCATCCGGCACTACGATCTGACCAGTTCTTATCTTTGCCATGGAGACAGTTTCCCACAGGCTGAGACTGGTTACTAGCGGTGAAAAATTCAAACTGCACCACTCCCTGAGGTTTTAAGGGTCTACGAACAATCCACATGGAGGCTTATGATGCTCGAGGGGTGGGACAAAATGAAGGAAATCGACGATTTTTTCGGCAAGCCGGGCGAACCCGTTCCTGTGGTAGATGCGGCCGACCTAAAGGCAATGCGGGCCTATGGCCGAGAGCTGGCCGCGCGGTACCCAGGAGTCGTGGGCGCCATCGGCTTGGGCGTCTGGAAGCAAATCTGTAAGCCCGGCGCGGACATTGCGGCCACAGCGTACCGCAGCAGTGTGTTGAAGATGTTGGAAATGGAAATGTGCGCCGCCTGGACCGGCGGAGAACTAAGCGAGAATGCCTTCAAAGTCGCGGCCAAGATGGATCTAAAGTGGATGGCCGTCGGCGTCGTTTATGAGGGGCTACCGGTCAACCTGGAGGAATTTCTTGCGGAAGTGCAGCGTGAGGCCGCCTAGCCGTTCTCTGCTCATCAGGCAAGGTCGCTTAATTTGTCCGTTTCCGTACACCCTCGCGGCTTTGTTTCTCGCTGCGGACATAGGAAAGACCACGCTTCAACTCTGCCGACAAGTCTGTGCCCTCTGTGGCTACCTGCACAGGTTTGCCCGATTCTTTGCCCAACCAAGCGTTCAGCTCGTCGGGCGAAGTAGTCACGAATCGGCCCTCTTTATGGACCGGCATTCCTTCCGCTGCCCATCGTTCAACAACTGAAACCGGCTCACCGAGGAACCAGGCAATCTGTTGCCAGCCCTTCAGCACCTCCCGTCGCGTCTTCGATTTCTCGTTCGCTGTTTTCGGCATCGCTGCTCCCTAGCAGGGGAAAAGACTGCTCTGCGTCTCGACAAGTTGAATTGGAATTGAGCACGCCTCGTCATCATTCGCGACGTGGTTGACCCGAGCGCTTACGGGGTAACAGCGCATCAACCCAGCGTCGAAGGGCTTCAGCATGTCGGACGCCGCATCCGCATTTGTCATTTCGGGATCAAGCCACAAATCGTAATTGTCGGGATCAAGGATTACGGGCATTCTGTCGTGAACGGATGAAGTCACGGCATTCGGCGTCGTGGTCAGAATCGAGCACGTCTCTATGGTCTTTCGACTAGCGTCCTTCCATGTTTCCCAAATTCCCGCAAACGCGAACAACTGTCCCTCGTTCACTTCAAAGCAGTACGGCTGCTTGGAGTTGCCCGTTTTCTGCCACTCGTAAAAGCCATCTGCGGGAATCAAGCATCTGCGAAGTTTCAACGCATCGCGGAACGCGGGCTTCGTCGCCGCCGTCTCCGATCTTGCGTTAATCATGCCAGCAGAACCCGACGAATCCTTAGCCCACCAGGGAATCAAGCCCCATCGGACTAGAGACAATTCGCGGCGAGGTTCTTTGGGATTCTGGCGAACGACTGGGACCGGCTGAGTCGGGGCAACGTTGTAGCGAGGAATCCAGTCGTCTTGTCCGGCGCTGTCGAAATACTCTTCGATAAGCTGTTTTCTTCGCGAGAGTCGATAGCGTCCGCACATTGGGAGATTATGGCAGATCCGTCCGACCGGACCGAGCAATTTCCAATGTTTCGATTACAGTCGTACTGATCTAGATTTGGTGTTGCTGCGACTTTCGCTCATTGACCTTCGCCAACCAGCATTCCCCGTGAACCGGCTTTCCATCTTCGGTTACGTTGAAGTCTTTAGGCAGGATGGGTTCGCCACAAAGGGCGCACTTGAGTAGCGGTGGCGATGGGTTTGTGGCCATTATTTGTCCGTTTCCGTAACCGAGGTGATCCGTCATCTCCGCCGCTCAGGCCCGCTCCAAAATGGCTTTGGTCGATTCTTTGAGCAGACCGTTTTCCCCGATGATATCCTCGGGCTTCTTGTAGTTGCTCAGCAGTTGGTCGATCAGCGTCTTGTCGATTGCCATGGGGTTCTCCTATTCTCAACTTTCCCATGGTCGTCTACACAGTTCTTTTTTACACCCTCCCGTAGCCGCTCACCAGAACTGCTTTCATCGATAGAATTCCTTTTCGTGGGTTGCCGTCTCTGGCCGGTTGCATTTCGCATTACCGGGAGATCTTTCGGCCCACAAGACCCTGCAGGTTGCCGAGTTCCTGGAACGCCATCCGTAAGTTCACCTGCACTTCACGCCAACCTACTCCTCCTGGCTCAACCAGGTCGAGTTCTGGTTTTCCAAGATCGAGCGCGACGTTTTCACCTCATTGGCTGATCTGCGGAGAAAGCTCATGAAATACATCCGTCATTACAACAAGCTGCCGAAAACCGTGAAATGGCACTACTTCGATCCCACACGCCGCATCACTCCCAATTCAGCCGTGGACATCGTGGTATTACTTTTGTTAAATTGTAATGGAGGCACCATGGAATCTGCAATCACCGTTAAGGGTCAAGCGACAATCCCGAAAGCTATTCGCGAACATCTGCGGTTGAGGCCGGGAGATCGAGTCAAGTTCTTCGTGCATCCTGATGGCAGTGTGGTCCTCTTGCCGAAAGTCCGCGCGTCGGCCCTACGAGGCATCATCAAATCGCGCCGGCGGCCGGTGGCCATCGTGGATATGACTGAGGCCGCTGCTGAAGGTGCCGCCGGCGTCCGGCCGCGCCCGCGACGGCGATGATCGGGCTCGACACCAACATTATCGTCCGTTACCTGACCCAAGACGACCCGATTCAATCGCCATGGGCAACGGAGATAATCGAACGCCGACTAACCGAGGAAAACCCCGGCTTTGTCAGCATCGTGGCGATGGTGGAGACCGTCTGGGTGCTCGACCGTGCCTACCGGCTAGCCGCCAAAGAAATCGCTACGGCTGTCGAGCGCATGCTTCAGGCCGATGTGCTCGTTGTGGAAAACGAGCAGGAGGTTTTCAGCGCTATGATTGCACTCAAAGAAGGACAGGGCTCGTTCGCCGATGCTGTCATCGCTGCGCTCGGCACGACAGCGGGTTGTTCCTGCACCTTGACATTCGACCAAAAGGCACTGCGGCTTCCGGGTTTTGAGTTTCCTTGAGTCGCCCGCGCAGAATCTGCCGGCCAACACGACCTTTGCCGTGGCAGTGATTGACGCAGCAGGAAGGTCATCGATTCGATCTTCATCGCGAGGACTGAGCTGTTGAAGAGCAGGGTGCGAAATGTTTGAAGGTCGCTATCTTGGGTGGCGCGTACGGGATTCCAGATTGGTCACAGTGGGTTTGAATGGCAGATACAGGAATAGTCATCTGACCCTTTCTGGCCACTGGAGAATGCAGCACCGTCCGATCCATCTTGCCAAATCACTCTTTATGATTTTGCGCGTTTCGGATTCTGTTTCAGGTCCTTCAAGTCGCTGCTCCGTCCTAAGGCTTGTTTGTTCGCCACCAGGTCATCTAGAGAAATGAAGTGCACCGGAACACCGAAGAAAGTGCTTGCGACCCTCTTTCCCCACGCATCCGGGAACTCGACGCCTGTGATTTCGGTCAAAACGTCAATCCTGACCGGCGCAATTCCGATCTGGTAGACCAGTTGCCTCCCGGTGAAGGTCTCCGTAGTGATCCCATCATGCTCGAGGGGGGCGCCAAACTTCCTGAGCGCTCCAACGACACGGGCGGAATTTTGCGGTGAGTTGTGGACCCACACATCGAGATCTTTCGTATACCGCGGCTCGCCGTACTTCATGACTGCGAACCCGCCCACGATTAAATACTCAACTTCAAATTCGTTTAAGAGTTGTAGCAGTTCTCTGTAGTGTGGGTTTTCTGCCATGGCTGATTTCCTCAGCTAATTCCACCAATTCCCATGCCGCAGCAAAGATGGCTTCATCTCCCTGCTCCTGCCAAAACTCGATGTCGAAGGAACGGTCCGGGAACCCGCGTTCCACCAGTCGTGTCTTCCACGTTGAATTCCGAGGAATACTCATTTCCACTCTCCGAATCGGCCCTTAACATTATCAGGATATCAGGCTGAAGCGCCCGATTTTCGCCTCCATGCATTTCTCGCCGGGATGAACGAAAACAACCCGGCGTGGATGTCCTTCGTTCCGCCAGAGGCGCGCGAAACGGCAGAAACTCAGAGCGAGTTTCTTCCTCCTTGCGGAATGCGCACGGGACGGCGAGACGGGCGGCGCGGCGACCGAACCCCAAATCTTGCGGCGGAACGGAAGCAGAGATACCTATAGGCTGCGCCGCGCATTGAATACTGAAGGTCCCAAAACCCAAAATCCCCGCCCATTCGCGCAAACCACGCGTGAAAAGGGCGGGGTACCTGGTCTCTTGAGCTTTACTTCCTGGGCCGCGACTCCGGCGGCACAAGACCCGCGAGGCGGTAGTACACAACGAGCTGGCCGTAGTGTTCACCGCTATGTTCGATGATGCCGTATGCTATGTCGAGAACGCGCGATTTCTGCTGAGGTAAATAAACAACCTCCGTCGTCATGCCTTTTTCGCCTTTCGCCTGGATGGCGGTTGCGCCATCGGCGAAGGATTTCTTGACGAACGCAACGATGTCGGCCTTGGACTTGAATTGGTCGCGCTTCGGATCTTCTCCCCCGGGAGGCTTCTGCCCCATCACAGGATTAGTGAAGTAGTAGCATGAACCCGCCGCGTGCAGCAACTGCTCGGCGAAGCTCCGCTGCGCGGGTGTCGGCCTGAAGTCATATTTGTCCTCGGGAAAATCTTCGGCCATCGCCGTCAGCTTGCGGCCAATCTCATTCCAGGAATCGAGCACGACTTTCAATTCCGGATCGGCAGGTCTGGCTGCTTCTTTCTTCATCGCGTCCTGGGCATGGGCGGCAAATGCGAATGCCAGCAGGACGATAGCGAGAAACGGTAGTTGTTTCATTTCTTTCTCCAAGATTGAGTTTCGCGAATCAAAGCTTCAGCTTCTTATTTCGCCTCCGTCAGCCCCGCAACAACTGCAGCAACTTTATCGAGTATCTCGTTCCAGCCCTCCAATTGCCCGCTATCCTTTGCGCTCTCCATGGGTTCATTTCCGATGAAGGTGAGTTTCGTCTGGCCGTTTCCGAGATCCTCAAAGATGGTCACGTCGTACGCACCGTTGATGGCCTCATGTTCTATTCCTGATTCCGCAGGCTCAACCTTGTTTCCCTTCGAGTCCGAAAAGTACATGGAGGAAACGATCTTCTCGTGCGGAACAATCTCGTGGTATTCAACCGCATTCCAGCACTCCTGCCCATCCGGCGTTCTCATGCAGAGGAGAGATTTTCCTCCAACGCGAAAATCCATCTGACAAACCGGCGCAGTAAAGCCCTTCGGTCCCCACCACTGCATCACGTACTTCGGGTCTGTCCACGCCTTCCACACCAACTCGCGTGGGGCATCAAAAATTCTTGTAACGACCATCCGCTCAATTTCGCTAGCCGTGTTTTTTGTCATCTCTGGCCTCCTCTTTCTTCATTTGATTTACAACTGCATCCAGTTTGTCGAAGCTCTCTTCCCAGAACCGGCGATAGCTAACCGCCCAGTCGCTGACTGTCTTTATCGCCTCTGGCCTGAGCGTGCACACACTCTCTCGTCCACGCTTCGTCTTGATCACAATCCGCGCCCGCACCAGGTAGGCAATATGTTTTGAAATCATCTGCTGCGAAAGTGCAAACGGTTCCGTCAATCCATGCACAGAGGCAGGCCCATGGGAGAGCCGTTCGATCATTGCCCGCCGGGTTGGATCAGACAAAGCCGAAAACGTTGTACCCAATTTATCCACAACCGTATGGTAGTGGATTATCTGTCAATCTCAAGTGTGAATTTTGCGATCCCTGATTTCTGTTCACTGATCCCAGTTGGCTCGCTACGACGATCGCGACGAGTGCGAAATCGCCGAGTCCTCATCGACCTGATTGGTAATCAGGAAGTCGGCTAGTGTGGATCGATTCGAAGGCACTCTGGATAACGAGCACCCGGAAGTTTGTGAAGCCGGCCATTACATGTAAGGAGCAAGTAATAGCAGTTCGCGTGATGGCGCGTGAACTGAAACCCCGCTCGCTTGGCGTGGGAGTGGCGCGTTGTCGGCCGCTGCCCCGAGCCCTGCAAGCCATGAGCCGCAATCGGCACGACGTTCGGTTATGGATTTTTGTTCGGCGCTGCAGAAGCGGACGCACCGAGCTGGGTCTGCAAAATTCCTCCTTCGTCGATCGAAAAACTGATTCCCAATCAGTCGGTTTTAGCCTTAACGGCACGCCCTTGCGCATTGCAACACTACATGTCACTCATTCCAAAGACGAAAGAGGTCCTGAGAGTGGGTTAAGGATTCTAAGCAACTTGTTTATTTTTAATAACATGGCGGAGAGAGTGGGATTCGAATTTACTCGAAAACGTAGTTTCAACAACATAGAGGACACGGCGGGCACCGTAAAGCGATGGAAGACAGTGGTAAGCAGTGCTAACGGATCACAAACGGATCACGGCTGAGTGATCAATTGAAACGCGTCGACAAAGGGTGGGCGGAACATTGATGTTCTACCCTGTCGTCGAGCTGGTTCAGTCTTGCATGGCCTGCGTCGGAATCAGAGTCCCAACGTCCGAGTGGCCGACCAACACGCTAACTGAAACTACGCGGCACGTATGGCTCTTTGAAGCGTATCGCAGTTTAGAGGCGAAACCGCAAAGGGGCGTGGTTAGAGCGACCGCAGAAGGAGAGCCACCGGGCGGCCGCTATTTCGAGCCGGCCGTAATGGCCTTGATAACCGGCGTGGCCGAAAGCTGCTTCTGGGCCTCAAAGAATGTTTCGACGAGAAGCTTGGGCGAAGTTGGGCGTGGCGTCTGAACGGTGAGGCTGCGGCGCGTCACCTTGATCTTAAAAGGCGAGCCATCGATCTCGATGTCGCAGTGGGAGCAATCCGACGGATAATCGACCTCGATTTTGTCCAGGTCGAGGTCCTCGATGCGGTCGATGAGTTCCTCGATATTGACGGGCTTATTGAAATCGAAGGTCAGCTCGTCGAAGTAATCCTCGAACACTTCGTTGAAGGCGTCGTTCTCGACGATCGCGGGCGAGATATTGATCAATTGCCGCGTGATCAAAGCAGAACCGGGATTGCCGCGATCCTGCTCGCAAGCAACCGAGAACTCGAAGTCCGGCGTAACGATTCTCCCGCGATCGGCGATGATATCCCGCCGCTTGTACTTCATCGTGTCGCGGATACGTTCGAACACGGCCTTGAACTCGTCTTCAACTTCTTTCTGTGAAATATCCTCGACAAAACTTTGGCTCGCGCTGCTCACGTTATCGGGAATGAAATGACCCTTCTTGAAACCGTTCAGGTCATCGATGTCGATCGATTCCTGAAGCTGCAACAGCACCTGCTTCACCTGCTCGAACCCCGGCTTGACGGCATTGCGTTTCTTGAGCACGTCCCCCAGGTCCGCGATCTGAAAATCGCCCTACTGCTGCCATGGAACCACGGGGTCTGGACAATGGGTTTGGAGAAATGTTTCCTCATGGTTCTGGGGAGTTCTTTGGCCACGTAATTCTGCAACGAATTGGCGGTTACGAACCGTCCCTTTTCGAGGGCAAGCGAGTCATTTCCCTGCAGGGCCTCGATGACCAGATAGGTCCATGCGCCATGCTTGAGAGCAGGCACCGGGTACGAATACTCGCTGGTTTTGCAGGAGGCGAAGCAGACCCTGTATTCCGCGGCGTCGAAGAAATCCTTCAGCTCGCCCTCCGACATCTCTGCGTAGATACCCCTGATCTCGGGGAGGTCGGCGATGCCGCTCTCGCAGGAATCAAGGAACAGGGCGATGCGCTTGCACGCCGATTTCCCGCAGATTTTGAGTATGCTCTGCAGGCTGATGCTGGTGTCGGCAAGATCGTCCAGATCGGTGTCGTGGCAGGTGATGTAATTGTGGCCGTTCTTCGAAAAGCCGTGACCGGCGTAGAACAGGAACAGTTCGTCTTCGTCTGTCAGGGACTTGACGTGCTGGCCGATCTTGGAATTGATGCTGGTCTTGGTGGCTTTCGCGCTGAGCAGGAGGACTTTGTCGATGGGGCCGGCGACTTCCAGTGCGTCGGCAAAGCCTTGGGCGTCCGCTTCGGCATAGCTGACCTTTTTGATCCGTGAATCGGAATAGTTTTCGACCGCGATGACGATTGCGACGCGCTTCCCCATCTTGATCACTCCCGACTGCCGCGGTGGCGGCTGTTATTTATTCGAATCTAGCAGCAAAACGGCACCTCTGGCGAGAGGAGCAGCCTCGTTGTTGCCGATGCACATAGATCTAATCAGATCTGGATCAAACCCCGTTCCCGCGCGTCGTCGGCATAGGCGGAGATGGTCTTCACAGGGGAAAAAGCCGGATCGCGCTGAACGACAAGGCCGCTGACGGAAGCTGCCTATTCGATTTTCCGAAAGGCTGACGGAACCGAGCTCAGGACAGGCCATCCCGAGATCGCACAGGCCGAAGGCAATATCCGGCTGTTCCGGATCGAGTTCAGCGAGGAGCCAGACGAATCCGCGTTCCGGCATGAAGAGTTTCACCGCCGGAAGGAAATCCGGCTCGTTTTCGGTGCCGCGGAGTTCTGCATGAGCCGTCCGTTCCGGCTGAAAACGCAAAGGGAGAATACTGATCGAGACAAATCAGGAAGACGGGGTGATGGTGGTGGCCGTAGTCGTAATCGTAGTCGTAGTAGTGGTCGCGATGGTCGTCGTCGCTGTGGTCACCGCCTTAGCGACGATCATCGTCATGGAGATCATGCTGTTGCTGATGATGATCCGCGTGATTTTGGCTGATCCCGGGCATGATGCGGCGACTTACCCATTGGCACTTTATCCATAATAAGGAGAGGGCTATTCTGGGCAGGGCCGTGCTTCAGAAGCGTGCAACCGAGTTGTCGGGTCTAAACGCAATGATGTAACGTTTTAGTTGCGCTTAAGCGGTTGTAGTTGCGTATATACGCTGTTTAGTTGCGCATAGGCTTGATAGTTGCGTATATATGTGCTTTAATTGCGCATAATAAATCTATACGCAACATAGGACACTATGGCTCAACGGATACCTGAAGAATCCCTGGCTGCCATCGAGCAAGCGGTCGCACGCCACCCCGGCGGGGCCAGCCTGAGCGACGTTGCCGCGGCCCTGCCTGAGAAGCTTGCGGATCGCACTCTGCAGTACCGGCTCAAACACCTCGTCGACAAAGGCCGCCTGGTAAAGGAGGGGGAGGGGCGGCGGTGGACGCGCTATCGCGTCCCGGCGGTCGCGGTGGCTGCGCCAAGGGCTTTGGCTGAGGAAGCGCCGAAGGCTGTTCCCCCTGCGGCGGAGAAGGCGGAGGATGTGGCGGTGCCGCTGTCCCCGACCAGCGAGGAGATGCGCGCCTATCTGAGACAGCCTCTCAACGCGCGCAAGCCAGTAGGCTATAACCGAGTTTTCCTCGACTCGTACCGGCCCAACGAGACGTTCTATCTTTCGGAAGAACAGCGCGCGCACCTCGCGAAAGTGGGCAGGGTGAATTTCGAGGAGCAGGCGGCGGGCACTTATGCAAAGCAGATTTTGACCCGGCTGCTCATCGACCTTTCGTGGAACTCAAGCCGCCTTGAGGGCAACACGTATTCGTTACTGGATACAACGCGGCTCATCGAACTTGGGGAAGCCGCCGAAGGCCGCGACCGGCTGGAAGCGCAGATGATCGTCAACCACAAGGAAGCGATCGAATTCCTCGTCAACGACGCCGCGGAGATCGGATTCAACCGCTACACGATCCTCAACCTTCACGGCATCTTGGCGCAGAACCTGCTGCCCGACGCCAACGCAGCGGGCAGGCTACGCCGCATGGCGGTGGGCATCGGGAAGTCGACCTATCATCCGCTGGAGATGCCTCAATTGATCGAGGAATGTTTCAATCAACTGCTAGACACGGGGGCCGCAATCCGAGACCCGTTCGAGCAGGCGCTTTTTGCGATGGTGCAATTGCCGTACTTGCAGCCGTTCGACGACGTGAACAAGCGCGTGTCGCGCCTCTCAGCGAACATTCCGTTCATCAAGCGCAATCTCTCGCCGCTCTCTTTCATCGATGTGCCCCGCACGCTCTACACGGAGGCGCTGCTCAGCGTCTACGAACTGAACAAGATCGATCTGCTGCGGGATGTTTTCATCTGGGCGTATGAACGCTCGGCGGCCCGCTATGCCGCCGTGCGCCAATCGTTGGGCGAGCCCGATCCGTTCAGGTTCAGGCACAGGGCGGCCCTTCGCCAGATTGTCGGCGAAGTGGTCCGCGCCAAGATGGACAAGAAAGCGGCAGCGGCGTTCATCACGGCCTGGGTGGAGAAGAACGGCGTCCCGGAAACCGAGCGTGAGAAATTCAGGGACATGGCCGAGAGCGAGCTTGTCGGCCTGCACGAAGGAAACTTCGCGCGCTACCAGATCAGGCCTAGTGAATTCGCGGCATGGCAAGAGGTCTGGGGCGAGCGCCAGAAGTGATGAGCGACAGACGGCTGCCCGACCTCATTCGCTTCTATTCGATTCTGAACCGGCTCGAAAAAACGATTGGCGGCCCGCGCGCTTTGGCTGACTGCCGCGGCCGCATGAAATGGCCGGCGCGCGGCGTCTATTTCTTCTGCGAAGCCGGTGAGAACCGCTCCGATACGGGCGAGGGGCCGCGCGTGGTGCGCGTGGGCACACATGCGCTGAAAGCCGGCGGAAGCACGACGCTCTGGGGACGCCTGTCGACGCACCGGGGCCAATTGCGCAGCGGTGGCGGCAATCACCGGGGCTCTATCTTCCGGCTGATCGTCGGCACAGCATTGATCGCCCGCGATGGGCATAAATTCCCGACATGGGACGAGGGGCCCTCTGCCGCGAAGGATATCAAAGTTGGGGAAATCGTACTGGAGCGCGCTGTCAGCGCAGTCATCCGGACCGGTGTAGACGAACAAGATACTCCCGCGGAAGGCCGATGGCCTCGATATCGCGTGGCCTAACGATTCCGTGTTTGCCGACATACCGCAGAATCCTCTGAAGGGCTTCCGCCATCTGCAGTCTCAATACGTCATTACTTAATCATATCTAATGACGTATTGCAAAATCCAATTGAGCGCTCACGCCGAGCCGAAGGTTGCTGTTGCATTTATCCAAGAAGATTCGCATGCGAGCCAACCATCAGAACCTATGCCTTCCGCCACTTGTCCCGACCACCTCGGTTCGTATCCCTGACACGCTCTACTTCGATGGTCGCGTTGGGATCCATCTCGCGGGCCCTCTCAATTGCTGCAGCTTGCGTGTCTTCTATAGCGCTGGCCCGGTCTGAGTCGGGTCTACGAATCGCGTAATCGCCTTCCTTCTCTCGCCGTTCAATGAAGAACCTACTCATCGCCTGCTCCCTTCTGTCGTCTGTTTAACCCGAATCCGAACGAGTTGCACCTTACGCAGTGGTCATCACGTGGACCGCATCGGGTCAGGAAACCAAGAAGCAAGTTCGATTTGACCAATGTATAGGTAACGCAAACCGTCCATTCCGTTGACCGGGCTGAACACTGAACAGAACTCGTTGACGTAGAAGCGTCCGCCACCGGAGCCCTTGAAGGTTGACAACAAGCGAGCGACTTGCTCGGCGGCACTTCTGCTTCTCTCGTCACTCAGCTTCACCTTCTTCTCCACATTGGGCCGAGGAAAAGTGCGGTAGTACACATCGTTGCCTGCTGCCGCAAGGACGTAGGGAATGCCCGCATGGGGCCCGATCCAAGTGTCACCAGGTCGGAGCTGCAGCCGATGCGCCACAGCTACAGATCGTGGCTTGACGCTGTGGGAACCCCGGTAGCCGTGCAGCAGAAGCTGATGCGACATGCGGACATCCGCACGACGATGAATATCTATGGCGATGTGGTGACGAACCAAGAGTCAGAGGCACACAGCAAGATCGTGGGTTTGGCTCTGCCACGCGCTTAACGGATCGCGCCACGGATCACAGCTCAGCCAAGTGGTTGAAAATATGGCGGAGAGAGTGGGATTCGAAACCATCGTTCAACGTAGTTTTATGTAGTTAGCTTGCGGCAGATGGCTTCTAACGCGGCTAATTCCATGCAATGCAGCGCTAACGGCACGGAAACCGCACGGGCAGTGGAAGGTTCTCTTGATGATCGTGCCCCAAATCCATGCTGAGGGCAGGAAATTCGCAGCACCAGTCTTAACCTTACATACCGTTACATGAGAAGGCTCGCCAAATCAAACGTAAGTT
>Ga0302325_10006643_pt1 | contig 25892 bp, 22 predicted proteins | sample Palsa_T0_2_FD_201948 | JGI IMG/M metagenome (GOLD analysis project Ga0302325, IMG submission 201948) | Peat permafrost microbial communities from Stordalen Mire near Abisko, Sweden - Palsa_T0_2 | ecosystem: Environmental > Terrestrial > Soil > Palsa > Peat permafrost | place: Sweden: Abisko... | reverse complement strand
GCGGTCGGACGAAGGCGAGAGGGCGCATCCTGAGGTGAGCTCCTCGGAGAGGAGAGAGAGTTGCGAAGCCCAGAAGGACCGCGAGGGGCCGGGTTTGGGCAAACCGCCCGAGTCCCCAGGCGTGCGCGCCCGTTGCCGCAGGGGGGCGTTTCTGACTCTCCCCTTCAAGTTGCACCGCGCCCGGCTTACGGGGGGACGAGCACCGTCCCCGCGTCGACGCCACGGGCCCGCGTGTAGCCCTCCTGCGCATCGCGCAGGCGCGCGCAGAGCGCTCGCCGTGTCCCGTCCCGCACCGCGCCGCAGCCGAAGGGGCCCGTCCCGAAGACGGCCTCGTGGATGTGACAGTCGTCGGCCCACGTCCCAGTCGCCCCCTCGCACGGCCGCGCCACCCACAGCGAGCGCTCACAGAGGAGGGGCTCGCTGAAGCAGGGCGAGAGGGTGCCCTTGGCCACCGCGGCGTCCTGCTCGCACTTACGCTGTTCCGGAATGTCGGCGGCCACGGAGAAGGCAGTGGCGCAGGCCTCGGGCGCCCCGCGGGCCAACGCCACCGCCACCGCGCAGCGCTGGAAGGCGGCCGTCTCCTTGCCCAGGGGTGTGCACAGCCCGGCGTCTCGTCGGCGCACCGCGAGAAAGCGCAGGCACAGCTCGCCGAGCTCGCCACCCGGAAGGGGCGAGCATGCCGAGGGCTCCCCGCGGGCGATGGCGGCGCAGACGGCCCGGGCACCACCGCCCTGCCAGTGGACACTCTCCAGCACGTCGCAGGCGGAGGCGCGTCCAGTCTCGGACGTCACCCCGAGAGCGCACAGGACGAGGTCGCGGTCCGCCAGGGGCCGACAGACGTCGGAGCGGCCGGACGTCTTCGCCGCGGCCACGAGGCACGCCGTCCGCTCGGGCCCGCCGCCCTTCAGCTTGGCGCACGCCGCCGCGTCACCGCTGACGCGCGCCGCCGAGACGAGGCAGCTGTTGCGCGCCGCGCCCTGTGCCTCGCACCACTCGAGGTAGGGCGCCACCGCGCGCGTCGGCCCGCCTTCCTCCTCGCGCTTGCACGAAACAGCGAGGAGCCCCAGCGCCAGGAGCGCTGCTGTCCCACGAGACGGAAGGAGGTGTGCGGCACCCATGGTGGAAGCAGGAGAATGCTAGCCGTGCTTGGGCAGGGGGCTACTTCCCGACCGCCCCGGGGGCTGCTAGGGCGACGCGCTGCCCACCACCGTCAGCTGTCCGCCATTCATGGTGTACGTCCGCCCCTGCCCGTCGACGACGACGGGGGTGTAGGCCGCGCCGAGCGACTCGAGGAGGAAGCGGCTCTGGGCCACCGTCCCGCCCTGGAGGATGGCGTAGGCGCGCCCATCCTCGCTGTTGGCGTACACCGTGCCGTTGCTGTCGACGGCTGGGGCGTTGACGCACCACTCGAAGCTCTGCGGGTGGTCCGACGTGCAGGCCAGTGCACCGGCGTCGCCAAGCTGGCAGGAGTAGGTGTTGGTTGCGGTGTAGCTCCACTGCTTCTGGAGGTTCGCGTCCAGCTGGGTGATGTCGTACGGACCGACGACGTCGCTGTACCAGCTGAAGTAATGGTTGTCCTTGATGATGATGCTGTAGCTCGAGCCGTTGGACCACACCCCGGGAGTCTGGTCCCAGCCGTCGTCGTAGTTGGCCAGGAATTTCCCGGTGGCGTCGAACTTCACCATGTGCCCGCGGTCGTTGTTGTAGCCGGTGAAGCCGCCGTAGAGGACGGCTCCATCCGGGAGCACCACTGGCGAGGACGTCGACTCGTCGCTGATTTCGACGGAGGGCATCTTCCCGGTGTACGGGTCCACGCCCTGCGGCGTGCCCACCCGACAGTGGCTCAAGTCCGTGCCGCCGTCCGGAAGGCCGCCATTGGCCTGGGCGTCGGCAGGGATGAGCACGCCGCAGCCATCGTTCAGAATCTCCTGCAGCGGGGTGCTCCACTTCGGGCTGAGGTCGGAATTCAAGGCCAGAAGCGCGGCGGCGTTGGGCGCATTGTGGGGAGTGGCCACGGTGAAGATGGTTCCATCCGCTCCCACCGCCGGCGCGATGTTGATGCCCGGGCGCAGAGACCCGCAGACGATGTTGACCGTGGGTGCGCCCACCGGAGGCCAAGGGCCAGCGGGCTGCTGGGCCTCATTGTTGTAGGTGCCAAGGCACATGTCGGCTGGGGCGGGCCCAGTGGGCCAGAGCGTCGCGTACGCCGCGGTGTGCACGGTGACGCCGTCTGCGTCGATGCGCACCAACGTGCCGGGGGCATCCGAGAGGTCGGTGGAGACGTGCAGGACGTTGTAGAAGATGCTGCCGTCCGGGCCGACGGTGATGGGCCCCGAGACGAAGTAGCGGTAGGGGTCCGCCGTCGCCGAGAAGGGGGACACCTGCGAGACTTGGAGCATGGTGGTCCGGTCCACCTGGTACACGGAGCCCTGCGCACCGGGCACCCAGAGCGAGTTGCCATCGATGGCCGCGTGGAAGAGCGGCTCCCAGATGGCCAGGTCCCCGGCCTCGGGCTTCCAGTCGCTCTGGAAGGAGGCCAGCTGCACCAGCGAACCGTTCTGCCACTGGTAATGCGTCTCGCCCCACACCTGCGTGTCCCACGCCTCGAGACCGCAGGGACCTCCATCGGCAGACTCGGGACTGCCATCGGCGCTCCCGTCGCTGACGCAGGCGGTGTACGTGCCGCTCTTCACCTCGACGTAGACGTCATCGCCAATGACGAGTGGGGCCTGGTAGTGCACGAAGAGCGCCGCTTCCCCAAACCAGGCCTTTCCGTCGAGCACCTCTTGCTCGACGAAGGGGTCGAAGGTGAGGGTGGCCAGCACGGTTGAGAAGCCCTGGGCGGGGGCGCAGGCGACGCCCGTGTGTGCAGCGTTCCCCCCGAGCTGTGTCCAGGAGCAGTCGGGATTGGTGGTGCCGCTGCCGGGGATGGGCGCGTTGTCGATGAACTCGCTCGGAGGCCCGGAGGTGGTGCTCGAGCTCGACGAGCAGCCGAGGCCGGCGAGAAGGGCTGCAAGCGCTATGGCGCGGTGTCTCATCGTCTTCCCTTTGCGCGCCCGAAAAGCGCGCTTTGCCCTTCGCGGAGCGCGGAAGAAGGCCCGAAGTGGCTGTCCCGCGTCAAGAAAGACGGTGGTGGGTCAATTTTATTTTCTCGACACCGCCCGCACTCCGCGTTGCGGCGCGGCTGCCCGCCAGCCAGCATCTTCGGCGTCTCAGAGCCTAGCGCGCACTGCGCCGCCCGAAGGTGTCTCGCTGAAGGCGTCTCCCCAGCCCCCGAAGCCACACCGGCACGCGCCCTCTCCCTGAGGAGGGCCTGTTGCGCTGGGGCCCAGCCGGAAGCGACAGTAACGAGAACGCCCTCCCGTCCGTCTTGGTGAAGCACACCGTGACTCCCCCGCCTGCCAGCTCCGAGATTACGCCCGAGCCGCTCTTTCATCGACGTCGCGAATTCATCAAAAAGTCCGCGCTCTTCGCTGTCACCGCGGCCGGCACCGGAGGAAGCCTCCTGGCGCTCACCGGCGGTGCGCCCGAACCGAAGGCCGCTCCTGCTCCCGAGCCGGCTCCGCTGAAGGTGCTTGGCCGCTACAGCACCGAGGAGACGCCCACCAAGTACGAGGCCGTCACCCACTACAACAACTTCTACGAGTTCGGCACGGACAAGACGGACCCCGCGGAGAACTCCGGCACCCTCAAGCCGCGGCCCTGGTCCGTGGCGGTGGAGGGGCTGGTGAAGAAGCCCTTCAGCGTCGACATCGACCAGCTGCAGAAGTGGTTTCCGCTCGAGGAGCGCATCTACCGCATGCGCTGCGTCGAGGCCTGGTCGATGGTCATCCCCTGGAACGGCTTTCCCCTGGCCGACCTCGTCAAGCGCTGCGAGCCGCTCGGCAGCGCGAAGTTTGTGGCCTTCCAGACGTTGCTCGACCCGGTGCAGATGCCCGAGGAGCGCACGCACCTGCTCGACTGGCCCTACGTCGAAGGCCTGCGGATGGACGAGGCCCTCAACCCCTTGGCCATCCTCGCCGTCGGGCTCTACGGCAAGACGCTCCCCAACCAGAACGGCGCGCCGATTCGCCTGGTGGTGCCGTGGAAGTACGGATTCAAGGGCATCAAGAGCATCGTCAAAATCCGCTTCCTGGAGACGCAGCCGCAAACCACCTGGGCCCTCGCCGGGCCGAGCGAGTACGGCTTCTATGCCAACGTCAACCCGGCGGTGGACCATCCTCGCTGGAGCCAGGCCACCGAGCGGCGCGTCGGCGAGTTCGCCCGGAGAAAGACGCTGCCCTTCAACGGCTACGCCGACGAGGTGGCCGCGCTCTACACCGGCATGGACCTGAAGAAGCTCTTCTAAGGAGAGCCCACGCTCGACGCATGGAGACGCCCCCGCGCCGACAGGTCCCGCTCCCCTGGCTCAAGCCGGCCGTCTTCGTCGGTGCGCTGGTGCCGCTGCTCGGGATGGCCGTCCAGGCCAGCCGCGGCACGCTGGGCGCGGACCCGGTGGCCACCGGCCTCAACCGCCTCGGCCTTCTGGCCCTCATCTTCCTGCTCGCCTCGCTGGCCTCGACGCCTCTGAAAATTCTCTTCGGCTGGACGTGGCCCATCCGCCTGCGGCGGATGCTCGGGCTGTGGGCCTTCTTCTATGCCTCGCTGCACCTGGCCACCTACGTGGGCGTCGACCAGCGCTTCGACTGGCCGGTGCTGTGGGCCGACGTCACCCAGCGCAAATTCATGGTGGTGGGCTTCGCCGCCTTCCTGCTCCTCGTCCCGCTGGCTCTGACGTCCACCGACGCCTCGGTGAGGCGCCTCGGCTACCGACGCTGGAAGGCATTGCACCGGCTCGTGTACCTGGCCGGTGTCCTGGCCGTGGTGCACTTCCTGTGGCGGGTGAAGCTCGACATCCGAGAACCCCTCATCTACGCCCTCGTCCTCGGCGTGCTGTTTCTCGTCCGGGTGGTGGAGGCGGTGCGCACGCGGCGGGCGAAGGCCCGGCGTGCGCAGGCGCCCTCGGTGGCCTGAGGCCACAAACGCCCCGGCCGACGTCTCGTGCGCGCCGGGAAGGGGACTACACTTCTCGAGCCCGGGAGGCCCGGAGCGAAATGGCTCCTGCGGGCCGGCCGTAGTGTCCACACGTCCCTTTGAGGAGACTTCTGGAACTCGCCATCGAAGGCATCTCGAAGTCCTACCCCGGCCGTGGCCTCGCGCTCGACGCCTTCAGCCTGACGCTGGGCCCGGGCGTCCTCGGGCTGCTCGGACCGAACGGCGCCGGCAAGTCCACGCTGATGCGGATTCTCGCCACCCTCACCCGTCCCTCGGCCGGGGCCGTCCTCTGGAACGGCGTGGACGTGGCGAAAGCCCCCGACACGCTCCGCGCCGTCCTGGGCTACCTGCCCCAGGACTTCGGCGTCTACCCGCACCTGACGGCCGTGGAATTCCTCGGCTACCTGGCCGCGCTCAAGGGGCTTGCTCCAGGGACATCGCGCCAGCGCATCGACGAGCTGCTCAACGCCCTCAACCTGTGGGAGGCGCGGGCGGTCCCGCTTGGGGAGTACTCCGGGGGCATGCGGCAGCGGGTGGGCATCGCTCAGGCGCTGCTCAATGACCCGGAGCTCCTCATCATCGACGAGCCGACGGTGGGCCTCGACCCAGAGGAGCGCGTCCGCTTCAGAAACCTCGTCGCCGAGCTCGCCGGCAAGCGCATCGTCTTGCTGTCCACGCACATCGTCTCGGACGTCGAGGCCACCGCCGAGCGCATCGCCATCCTCCACCACGGGCGGCTGGTGGCCTCCGGGACGCCAGAGGCGTTGCTGCAGGCCGTGCAGGGCCGCGTCTGGGAGTGGCTCGTGCCGGCCGAGGAAGCGCAGGCGGCGCGGGGGCGCTTCCTGGTGACGAGCACCCTCAGGCGGCCCGAGGGTGTCCAGCTGCGCGTGGTGCACGAGGGGCCTCCCGCGGCAGGGGCGCGCGCGGTGGCGCCGACGCTCGAGGACGCCTACCTCAAGCTCGCGGCCGGCGCGCCGGCGCACGCCAGCTGATGCGCACCATCCTCGCCATCGCCCGGGCCGACTTTCGCGAACGCATTCGTCGGGCGAGCTTCCTCGTCCTTCTGGCCGCGACGGTGGGCGCGGCCTACGTCTACGTCCCGAGGCGTTCGGCGAGCTACGTCACCTTCAGCTTCGGGCGCATCGGTGGCGTCTACAACTCGGCGTGGGTGGGGACGATGGTGGCCATCCTGGACATGGTGGCGCTCTCGCTCTTCGGCTTCTACATCGTCCGGGACGCGGTGGAGCGCGATGAGCGGACCGGCGTCGGACAGATTCTCGCCACCACCCCCATGACGCGGGTGCAGTACACCCTCGGGAAGTTTCTCAGCCACACCAGCGTCCTCAGTTGCGCGGCCGCGGTGACGCTGGTGATGGCGGCGGTGATGCAGGAGCTGCGCGGCGAGGTGCGGCGGCTCGACGTGGCGCAGCTGGCCCTGCCCTTCCTCTTCCTGGTGGTGCCCGGGGTGGCGCTGGTGGCCGCCCTGGCCGTCCTCTTCGAGACGCTTCGTCCGCTGCGCGGGGTGAAGGGGGGCGTCCTCTACTTCTTCCTGTGGATTGGCGTGCTCGCCATTCCCACGGCGCAATCCAGCGCCGTGCACCCGAAGCCGTGGCTCGACCCTTTGGGATGGTCCGCGCCGCTGTTCGCCATCCAGGAGGACGTGCGCGCGCATTTTGCGGACTACGACGGCGGGGTGATTGTCGGCGGCACCGTGGCTCGCCAGCCCCTCCGCACCTTCGTCTGGGACGGCATGGCCTGGGGACGGGTGGCTCCCTGGAGACTTCTCTGGGCGCTCGTCGCGGTGGCCCTGGCCGCCGCCGCCGGACTGCCCTTTCACCGCTTCGACCCGGAGCGGATGCCGCGGCGTTCCCTCTTGAAGTCCGGGCCACAGGGCCGGGTGAGACGCCGCCTGGGCCGGCGCTGGACGCCTCTCGTGGAAGGGCTGAGCAGTCGCTCCCGCGGCTTCACGCGTCTGTGGGCCGAGTTCTCCCTCCTGGTGCGCGAGCGCCGCCGCGGCTGGGGGTGGGTGGCCGTCGGGCTGTCGCTGGCCTGTCTCGCCTCGCCCCTCACCGTCGTGCAGCACGCCCTCCTGCCAGTGGTGTGGCTGTGGCCGCTCGCCGCCTGGGCCGGCATGGGAAGCCAGGAGGCGCGTCACCGGACGGAGGCGCTGGTGTTTGTCTGCCCGCGTCCTCTGCGGCGGCAGCTTCCGGCGGCCTACGGGGCAGGGGTGCTGCTCACCTTGCTCGTGGGTTCGGGAGCCGCCCTTCGCTTCGCCGCCGCCGGGGCCTGGAGGGAGCTCCTGGCCTTGGCGGTGGGGGCGCTCCTCGTCCCCGCCCTGGCGCTGGCCGCGGGCGTGGCCAGCGGAGGGACGCGACTCTTCGAGGTGCTCTACCTCCTCGTCTGGTACCTCGGGCTTCTCAATGCCTTGCCCCTTTTCGACTTCCTTGCGCCGAGGCCAAGCGCCTCCTTCGGGTTTCTCCTCGCGACGCTGACACTCCTCCTCGCCGCGACGCTAGCGCGGGCTCGACGCCTCCGGACGTGAGCCGAGTCTCCCGGAGCGGACGGCGTCTGAGGAGGCCGTGATGCACTGCAGAGGACAGTGGACGTGGTGCTGAACGCGTGTACAGTCACGGGCGATGGACCGCGGGGCACTCCTGGAGATGGTGCGAAGGCTGGGGGACGAGTTTCGTCGCCGGGGAATGCGGACGCACGCCGCCCCGCTGCGCGTCTACTGGCTCGCGCTCCGCCATGGCCTCGTCCAGGAGGAGCAGCACGCCCTGCACGTCACCCTCTCCGAGGAGACGGTGGTGGAGTGGCTCAAAGTCCTTCGCCTTCCGCCCTACGAGGACGCTTACCGCGTGCGGCCCACCGGCTCCTCGTGCCCGTCCTGCGTCCCGCGCGGCGGGCACGCCAGCGACGTGGCCACGGAAAGGACGTTTCCCGAGGGACGGAAAATGGTGTGCCTCAACTGTCGCAGCGTCTGGCTGGAGATGGAGCCAGCAAGCCGGCTCGGTCGCGGCACGGATGCGCCGGTCCCGCGTCGCTAAAGACGGACGGTGGCTCGAAGCGCGTCTCTTAAGAGGCTACCGGACGCTCGCCGTCCAGCGGCAGCTCCGGCGCAAGCACACCCTCATGGGACAGAAGCCAGGCCTTGCGCGGGATGCCGCCGCCGTAACCCGTCAGGTCTCCGTCCGACCCGATGACGCGGTGACAGGGGACGATGATGGCCACCGGGTTTTGCCCGTTGGCTGCGCCGACGGCGCGCATGGCGGTGGGAGCACCGACGGCGCGCGCCAGCGTGGCGTAGCTCCACGTCGCACCGCTGGGAATTCGCCGCAGCGTCTCCCAGACGCGCACCTGGAAGCCCGTCCCGCGCAGGCGAACCGGTACCAGGGAGAGCGCATCGAGGTGCCCGCTCCAGTAGCGGTCCAGCGCGTGGACGGCGCCGGCCGGGTCAGCCGACGAGACGAAGGTGCTCGGGCCCAGGTGCCGCTCGCACCAGCCACGCACCTCTCCAGCGGACTCGGCGAAGGAGAGCGCCACGAGCGCGCCGTCCTCGGCGGCGAGCAAGAGTGGACCGAGCGGGGACTCCGCGCATGCAATCTCCACCGTGGGCATGAGGACACCTCGTCGAAACGAACAGCTTTGGAGTTTCCTGCATCGCCCTGACGTCTCGAACAGCCGTTCAGTGGGTCACCCGCAGCACCAGGAACGAAAGGCGGGGGTCTCAGCCGAAGAGGCCGACGCGCGAGCGCGTGAAGTCCGGAAAAACGGCGCCGAGGTCCGGAGGTCGCAGCGTCGCCTGCAACGCCTCGCTGAGCACGGAGCGCACGTCGACGTTGATGGCCAGGTCGCGATTCTCGAAGAGGCCCGGGCCGTCGAGCCCACGCCAGTTGCCATAGACGCGGCCGCCACGCACGCCGCCTCCCAGCGCCAGCATGGCCGAGGCCGTCCCGTGGTCCGTGCCCCGGTTTCCATTCTCTTTCACCGTGCGGCCGAACTCGGTCATGACCACCACCGTGACGTTGGCCAGGCGCGGGCCCAAGTCCTTGGCAAAGGCAGAGAGCGCGTCGCCGAGCTCGCGCAGCCGGTTGGCCAGCTGGCCGGTGGCGGCGCCTTCGCCGACGTGGGTGTCCCAGCCGCCCATCTCGGTGGCCACCACCTCCAGGCCGACGCCGGCGCGCACCAGCCGCGCCGTGTCCTGCAGCCGCCGGCCAAGCGGCGTCTTGGCATAGACGGCGCCATTCTGCGGCGGGCTCTGCGAGAGCTCGGCCGAGGCCGCGGTACGCAGGGCCTCGAAGGCCTCCTGTCCGGTGCTGCGCATCGCCTGGTCCACCGCGCCGGCGTAGAGCGCCTCGAAGCTGTCCAGCCCGCCCTTGCCGGAGATGTGGAAGCTGTTGAGCCCTTCCACCGCCACTGCCCCGGCGGAACCCTGGAGCGAGCGCGGCAGCGTTCCCTGCAGCGCCACCGCCCGGAAGGCCCCGGCGCTGGGCTCCGGCAGCTGCTGCAGCGTGCGGTTGAGCCAGCCGTCGGGCGTCGTCTTCTGTCCGGGCGTCCCCGTCTCGCAGAAGTCCTGGGCGTCGAAGTGCGAGCGCGTGGCTCCGTGGAGGCCGGCGGCGTGCACCACGGCCAGCGAGCCATCCTGCCAGTGGGGCAAGAGCGAGGAGAGGGCCGGGTGCAGCCCGAAGGCGGCGTCGAGCCTGAGCGCTCCGCCCTCCAGCCCCGGCCGGGGCAAGGCCAGGGTGGGCCGCGCAGCGTAGTAGGCCGCATCCCCCACCGGGGGGACGAGGGAGAGGCCGTCGGCGCCGCCGCGCAAAAACAGAAGCACCAGCGTCCGGCGGCTCCGCGTCTCCTGCGCCACGGCGCGCTGGAGGAAGCCCGGGGCCAACCCGAGCCCGAGGAGGGCCAGGCCGGTGGACTTGAGGAAGAAACGCCGGTCGAGGACGTCGCTCATTGTCTCTGGAACTCCGGGCTTCCGAGCAACAGCCCGGCCACCTTGGTGGGGTCCACCGGACGCGTCTCGCCGTCCGGCATGACGTCGTTTTCCCCGTGGCCCACCGCGCGCAACAGCGTGGCCCGCGTCGTCTCGCTCAGCGGCTGGTGCAGGACGGTGCGTGCCAGCGCGTCGAGCTCGGCCCCAGCACTCTCCGGGTGCGCATTCGGCGGGAGCGACACCTCGGTGCCGGGAATTCTTCCCGCGGTGAGAGCGAGCGCAAAGTTGATGCGCGTCACCAGCGCACCGGCATTCACCCAAGGGGTGGCCACCTCTGGCCAACCGGTGGGCGGCTGGGCGCGGTAGAGCGGCTCGCCCATGCCGTCCAGGGCCTTGATGAGAGGCGCGTCGCCGTAGGTGGTGCCGCCGAGCGCGCGCACGGCGGAGACGGCGAATTCGAGCGGCGTCTTCGTCTTGCCGTTGTAGGCCTGGTCGCTCCAGAACTCCGGGCTCTGGAAGAGGGCCAGGTAGACGGCCGTGAGGTTGCCGTGCGTCTCGAGGTACGTCCGCGCCACCCTCTCCACCAGCGCCGGGGGCGGCTCGTCGGCGACGAATTTCTGGACCAGCTTCCGGGCCAGGAAGTGCGCCGTGGACGGGCTTTCTGCCAGGAGGTCCAGGACGCGCTCGCCGTCCTCCATGCCTCCGCCGGCGGGAATGGTGTGCCCGAGGACGTGCTTCTCCCCGGTGTCGTGCGCGCGCGGGTGGTAGGCGAAGGTGCCCACCTGGCGCGGCTTCTCGATGCCCCAGCCGGTGAAGCAGCGCGCAACCTCCCGGACGTCGGCTTGGGTGTAGCCGCCGTCCACGCCAAGCGTGTGCAGCTCGAGCAGCTCCCGGGCGTAATTCTCGTTGAGGCCAAGCTTCCCCACCGCCGCCAGCTTGGTGGGCACGGTGGCCCCGACCGAGCGCAGCGCCCCCGCCATGTCGAAGCCCTCGCGGGTGGACGTCCAGTTGTCGAGGTAGAAGAGCATCGCCGGGTGCTGGGCGACGGCGCCGAGCAGCGCGCGGAAGCTGCCGAAGAGGTGCGGGCGAAGCGCCTCCTGCTCGTAGGAGGGCAGCATCCAGCGGACGGCCCCCTTCTGGGCGGCGACGTTGAAGTGGTTGAACCAGAAGTCGAGGAGGACTTCCTGCAGCTGGCGGCGACTCTCGGTGGCGCGGATGAGCTTCGCGGCCACGAGCTCGATGCCCATCTGGCGCGGGAGCGCGCTCATCGGGAGCATCTCCAGAAGCTTGGCGCGCATCTCGGGGTCGGCCGGGTCGAGCCCGCGCTCCTTGGCCAGCTTCGCCTCGGGCTGGTAGGTGCTCAGCCGCTCGGCGGTACTCATGCTGAGCGAGTGGAAGCGGGCAAGCTTCGCCTCCACCGCCGCGTCCTCCACCGTGTCCGGGTGAAGCTGGCTCTCCACCCAAACCCCGACGCCCATCCGCTTCACCTCGGCCAGCGAGGCCGGAGACGGGCCGTACGCCAGCCGGTTGAGGACGTGGACCGCCTGCTTGTCCTCGCTCCAGCCGGAGGCGGGCAGCTGCGTCGAGGGCGCCGCCGCCGCCGACGAGGCAGGCGGCGCGGAGGCGCAGCCCACGAGGAGGAGAGTCAACGGAAGAAAGTGGCGCGCCATTCTCTGGGAGAAGAACACGTGGCCGGCCCGAAAAGTTTGGCTCGCAGCCATGAGGAATTGTGAAGGAACAGTGGCGAAACGCAATGCGTCAATGCCACAGTAGGCGGCCATGAACCGTTCGAGGGGACGCTTCCTGTGGGCACTTGTCGGCGGCGTGGCACTCCTACCAGCCTCGGCGTGGGCGCAAGCGACGGAGGTCCACGCCGACACCGGAGACACCGCCTGGCTCCTCATCTCGGCGGCCCTGGTGCTGCTCATGACGCCGGGCCTCGCGCTCTTCTACGGCGGCATGGTGCGGCGGAAGAACGTGCTGGCCACGCTCATGTACTCGCACTTCGCGCTGGCGCTGGTGACGGTGCAGTGGGTTTTCTTCGGGTACTCCATCACCTTCGGGACGGACCACTGGGGACTCATCGGCGGCTTCGACAAGCTCCTGCTCCACGACGTCGTGGGAAAGCTGAAGGGAAGCGTGCCGGAGCTGGCCTTCATGGTCTTCCAGCTCAAGTTCGCCATCATCACCCCGGCGCTCATCTCCGGCGCCTTCGTCGAGCGGATGAAATTCAGCGCCTACATGGTGTTCACCTTCCTGTGGGCCACCTTCGTCTACGACCCGGTGGCCCACTGGGTGTGGGGCGACGGAGGCTGGATTGGCGCCTACGGTGTCCTGGACTTCGCCGGCGGGACGGTCGTCCACTGGACGGCGGGACTCTCGGCCCTCATCTGCGCGCTCTTCATCGGCAAGCGCCTGGGCTTCGGCAAGGAGCGCTTCATCCCGCATGACCTCCCGATGACCATCACCGGCGCGGGCCTGCTCTGGTTCGGCTGGTTTGGCTTCAACGCCGGGAGCGCCCTCTCGGCGGGAAACACCGCCGCGCTGGCCTTCGTCACCACCACCATCGCCGCTGCCACCGGCTCCCTGGCCTGGGTTTTCGGGGAGTGGTGGAGCCGCGGCAAGCCGACGATGCTCGGCTACGCCTCGGGCCTGGTGGCGGGGCTCGTGGCCATCACCCCGGCCGCAGGCTTCGTCTCCCCGGCGGCCTCCCTCTTCATCGGCGCGGCGGCGGGCCTCGTCTGTTACGGCGCCGTCCTGCTCAAGGAGCGGCGCTTCCACTACGACGACTCGCTCGACGCCTTCGGCGTCCACGGGGTGGGCGGGATGCTGGGGGCACTCCTGGTGGGCGTCTTCTCCCGCAAGGTGCTCAACCCGGGCGGCGGGGCCGACGGACTGCTCGCCGGAGACCCGTCCCTGCTTCTGAAGCAGGCGGTGGGCTTGCTCGCCTCCGGCGTCTGGACGGTGGTGATGACACTGGCCATCCTCTGGGTGGTGAACAAGACGATGGGCCTGCGCGTTTCGGAGGACGAGGAGCGCGAGGGCCTGGACGCCACCCAGCACGGCGAGGCCGCTTACACCTCCTAGGCCACCGCCCAGCCCTGGCCCGCGGGCGGCACGGGCCTGCCGTAGAGTCCGAGGTCGACATGGTGGACGCCGCCTCGACGCTTGCCCTTCTGTCCTCGTCGCCGCCCTGGCCGACGCGCGTGGTGTGCCTGACGGAGGAAACCACCGAGACGCTGTACCTCCTCGGCGCGGGAGACCGGGTGGTGGGCGTGTCCGGCTTCACCGTCCGGCCACCCGAGGCGAGGCGAAAGCCCAGGGTGAGCTCCTTTCTCGACGCTGACTTCGAGAAAATTCTGGCCCTCAAGCCGGACCTCGTCCTCGGCTTCTCGGACCTCCAGGCGGACCTCGGCCGCGAGCTCTGCCGGCGTGGCGTCCCGGTGTACCTCTTCAACCAGCGCAGCCTCTCGGAGATTCTGCAGACGGTGCGCGTCATCGGCGCCCTGGTGGGCCTCGCGAAAGAGGCCGATGCCCTGGCCACGCAGCTGAGGGCCAACCTCGAGCGCCTCGGGAAGGCGGCATCCGCGCTTCCGCGTCGGCCGCGGATGTTTTTCGAGGAGTGGCACGAGCCACTCATCTCCGGCATCCGCTGGTGCTCGGAGCTCATCGAGCTGGTGGGTGGAGAGGACGTCTGCGTGGAGTCCCGCGCGAGCCAGGGTGCCAAGGGGCGCATCTTCTCGCCCGAGGAGGTGGCCCGGCGCGACCCGGAGGGCGTGGTGGCCAGCTGGTGCGGGCGGAAGGCCAAGCCGGAGAAAATACGGGCCCGGCCGGGATGGGCGAGCGTCCGCGCCGTCCTCGACGACCAGCTCTACGAGGTGAAGAGTGCCCTCATTCTTCAGCCCGGGCCGGCGGCCCTCACCGAGGGCGCCGAGCAGCTGGCCCGGATTGTCGCCGCCGTGGCGCGTAAAGAGCGGCTCGGCACGCCCAGGCCGGGAGACTTGCGGTCAGCCGCCTAGGGGCGTTGCTTGAAAGCGATGGCCCCGGCCGCGGTGGGGTGGCATTTTCAGGAGGAGTCAGAGGAGGGGCCCCGCATGCGCAGCGCCGAGGAATGGTTCAGTAGCTACAGCCAGGACCATCAAAACAGCATCAACCGGACCATCCACTGGGTGTGCGTTCCGGCCATCCTCTGGTCCGTCATCGCCGCCCTGTGGACCATCCCCGTCCCGGGTGCGGTGGGCGCCCCCGGCCTGTGGAGCTGGCTGGCCATGACGGCAGCGCTCATCTTCTACATCCGGATGTCGCGGACGCTGGGGCTCCTCATGTTCGTCCTCTTCGGCGTCCTCGGTGTCTTCACCAACGCGCTCTACTGGACGCTGGGCGCCATGCCGCTGCTTGCCCTGGCCGTCGCCGTCTTCGTCGTGGCCTGGGCGGGCCAATTCGTTGGGCATATTTTCGAGGGGCGGCGCCCGTCCTTCTTCACCGACTTGTCCTATTTGATGGTCGGGCCAGCATGGCTCATGAGCAAGCTCATGCGGCGCGCGGGCCTCGCCTACTGACGTAAGGAGGGGCCCGGCCCTTCAGTGGCTGGTGGCCTGAAGGGCGTGCGTGACGACCTCCGGGTCTCCGCTGAGGAGAAGAAAGGCCGTCTTTCGGCAGGCGGCCCCCACCCGCGCGATGTCGTCCGGCGTCACCGCGGCGAGGAGCTCGGGGTACTTCTGGATGGAATCGAGCGGGACGCCGGCCAGGCGCGTCGACACCAGGGCGCTGGCCAGGGCGTCGTTGGTGGCGTAGCGGAGGTTGGAAGAAATCCCCTGGCGCCATTTGAGAAGACCGAGCTCGTCCTCGGTGGGTTTGGCCGCACCGAGGCCCTCCATCTCCTTCAGAGCGACGGCCAGGACGCGCGTCAGCGCTTTTGCATCCACCAGGCCGAAGATGTTGAGTCCGCTCTCCTGTCGATGGATGGCGGGACCTCCACGGAAGCCATAGCTTCCACCGAGGCTGCTCCGCGCCAGGCCACTCATGCGGCCCGTGAGCCGCGACGCCAGCAGGCGGAGCGCGAGGACGTCCGTCGGGCTCGGCGCTCGAATCGAGCATCCGAGGTGGAGTTCCGTCTGCTGTAAGCCCGGGCGGTCGACGCGGACCACCTGCACCGGTCCGGCCTCGTCGGGTGGTGCGGACGTCTTGGCCTCGGCGCGAGCATCGAACGCTCCGTCCCAGCCCTCGAACCAGTCGCGCACTTGCTTTTCGGCCAGTGGAAACTCGATGTCCCCCACCACCGCCAGCACCGCACCCCTCGGGCGAAAGGTACGGTCGACCCACGTCTGGAGGTCATCCACACCGAGCTTCTCGTAGTTGACGGCCAGCGCGGTCCGACCCAGCGGGGAGCCAGGGTAGGCGTGCTCCTTGAAAGTGCGGGCCACCTGAGAGGCTCCCAGCACCTCCTCTTGACGTTGTGCGCTGACCAGCCAATTCCAGACCGTCTTCATCTCGCCAGCGACGTGCAATGTCTTGACGCTGTCCGAGAGGAGGGCCAGGACGTTTTCCAGGTTTCCCGACGCCGCGCGGCTCGAAAAGAACGTCGTGTCCGCGTCGCTCGCCAGGTGAACGCGGGCACCAAACCTCGAGGGCGGTCCGTTGCGAGTCTCTCGCGGTGCGGCCATGGCCGTCGCCAGCTCGGCGACCCCCAGCGGCTCGCCGGTGGCGGACCCACCTCGAAACCCGAGCGTCACGGCAACGGTGGGGGCGCTGGCCCGTCGCACGAGCAGGACGTCCAATCCATTTCTCAGGGTGAAGGTCTGGACCTCGCGCATCGGTGCATGGACGTAGGTGGCCAGGGCCTCGGGTGCGATTTTCACCCGGGCTCCCTCGGCCGCGGCGAAGACTGGCGGGGGCCCACCAATGTCGCGACCGGGAGGCGCTTTCCCGCTCGGCTCGACGAAGAGCGCACGGGCGCGGTCGCGCGTTATCCAGTCGTAGGCAAAGGACTGCATCCTCGCCGCCGGGAGCTGGTAAATCGCCTTGAGCTCCTTGCTCCACGCCTGTGGGTCGCCCGTCCAGTGAATCAGCAGTGCCTTGTCCTGGGCCCGCGACACCACGGATTCGGTCTGCAGGGCGACGCCGACCACGGCGGTGTTCTGCATCCAGTGAAAATCGACGCTCGAGTTGAGGACCGACGCCGCACCCGACTCGCTCGGCATCCACATCCTGACGACTTGGTCGAGCACGCGCTCGAGCGTCTTCTCCGGATTTCGTCCCGTCTTCAGGAGCACCGTGCAGATGAGCATGTTCGCGTACCGGCCCTCGGTGAGGCTCGCCCCGAGACTGAGGATGTCGGAGCCTTCCGTCGCGGCCCGGACCGAGACGCGCTCAAAGAGCGTCTCCGCGAAACGCTCGAGGTACCGCTGGCCTGCGAACCCTCCGGGCAGCGACCAGGCGATGTACAGGATGGGGGTCTCGGTGGGAGCGCGAACGGTGAGCAGCTGCGTCTTGGCTGGCGGGCTTGGCACCACCGGCGCCTCGTTGCTCAGCCGGTGAGGCGGCGCGACCGGCCCGGATGCGGGGGCCGCCACCAAGCCCTGTGGCAGGTTCGCGCCGAGCACGCTCTGAATGGTCGTCAGGTCGACGTCGCCGCTCACGTAGAGCGTGACGTTGGCCGGGATGTAATGCTTCTGAACGAAGCTCTCGGCGTCGGCGAGCGTCAGTCCGGAGATGCTGGCCTCGGTGCCGATGATTGGCCGATGGTAGGGATGGCCCTCCGGGTAGAGCGCGTCGAAGAGCCAGGTCTGGACCACACTCACCTGCCCCTGTTCGTCGTGCTCGAAGAGCTCGTTCTTCACCACGCCCTGCTCGACCTCGAAGGCCCGAGCGTCGAGCCCGCTCAAGGGTGAAAACAGCATCTGCCCCTCGATGGACAGGAGCTGGGCCAGGGCTTCCGTCGGACCGACGACGACGTACGTCGTCAGGTCATGAGACGTGAAGGCGTTCCACCACCCGGCCCCGGCGAAGTCGAGCGAGCTTGAGCGTTGCAGCTTGCCATCCGGCTTGGCCCGGAAGGTGAGGTGCTCCACGAGGTGCGCCAGACCCTCCTTGCCGGCAGGGTCCTGGGCTGAGCCCACGTCGACGATGGCCACCATCGCCACCAGGGGCTGGCTGTGGTCCTCCTCGATGACGATGCGCATGCCGGACGGCAGCACGACGTTGGCCATCCTGAAACCGATGTCGCGGATGACGACGCCATTGGGCGGCGTGGCCATGCTGCGGCCGGCAAGAAGAAGACCGACCAGCCCGAGCACTCTCCACCCCGCCCATCGCCGCATGACGACCTCCCCCCAAGAGGACTCGGACGCTGTGGACGCTAGCGAGGCTGGGCGTTGGTGGGAAGGTTCAAGCGACGAGCACTGACGCTTCGCAAAGCGCAAGGTGAAGGGCAGGGCGCCAGCTTGCTTTCAGAGTGACACTACAAGACGCTAGCCGCCCTCGTGCGCATGTCCCCTCGAATCAGGGCGGTGGGCGCTGCCTCGGCTGGCCTCCTCGCCTTGGCGATGGCGCCGGCCGCAGCGGCTTCTTCGTCTGGACGGCCGGAAGTGGTCCTCAACCACCTCTCGGTGGTGCTCGACGTGGCCACCGCGCACGACGTCGCCACCAACGCCTTTCTCAAGGACGCGTTTGCCTCGGTGTCCCAGAAGAGCAACGTCTCCAACGACGGCAAACGCTGGAGCGGGACGTACCTCTACGGCGAACGGACGTACGTCGAGGCCTACGAGGCCGGTCCCGCCCAGGGAGAGCCCGGAAGCTCCGGCATCGCCTTCGGCGTCGAACGGCCAGGTGACGTCAGCCGCCTCGTCGTGCCGCTGGCCGACGTCGGAGGCGAGGCCACCGTCGTGCTTCGGACGGTGCAGGGCCCCAGTGGTGGGCAGGTGCCCTGGTTTTACCAGCTGCGCGTCTTCTACCGCAGCGACCCGCCCTCCAACACCAGCCGCTGGGTGATGGAGTACCAGAAGGACTTCCTGCGCACGGTGGAGAAGGGGAAGGACGGCATCACCCGGGCGCAGATGGCGGCCCGCTTCCAGGAAAAGAATCGGCTCTTGAAGGACATCATCGGGGCCACGGTGGCACTCAGCGACCGCGAGATGGAGCGCTTTCTCAAGGAGCTGCAGGTGTACGGCTGGTCGGTGCGTACCGAGGGCACCACGCACGTTGCCAAGGGACCGGGGATGACGCTCACGCTGCTTCCTTCCACCCCTGGCCAGAAGGGGCTCACCGAGGTGCGCTTTCAGCTCGTCAAAAAGGGTGTCTCCGCGCAGACGGTGCACCTCGGCCCCACCTCCGTCCTCTCCGTCTCACCGGACGGGACCGCCAGCTGGAAGCTGTGACGGCCATGGCCCTCATCCCCTGTCCAGAATGCGGAAAGCAGGTCTCCTCCCAGGCGGCCACTTGTCCCAGCTGTGGCATTGCCCTGGCCGGGGCCCTGGGCGCGCCACAAGGCGTCCGCCTCGGGGCAGCTGCGGCCGTGCCCTCGATGGCGGAGCAAACCCTCTGGCAGGCCAACCCCTCGGCGCTGCTCTTGCTTGGCCAGGCGGTGAGCGTCGCGCTGGTGGTGCTGGTGGTGCTGGTGCTTGCCGCCTTCTGCTTCCCGGCCCTGGCCGACGTGGGAAGAAACACCTGGTTCGACGCCTCCAAGGCCTGGCTCGTCCTGGGCATCGTCCTGGGCGCCTACGTCCTCTTCCGCGGCATCCGCATCGCGCTTCACGCGGCGCGCCTCCGGGCCACGCACTACCGTCTCACCAACCAACGTCTGGTGGTGGAGACGGGGCTCGTCACGCGCACGCTTCTCGAGGTGGACTTGCGCTCGGTGGACGACCTCGTCTTCCGCCAGGGCCTCACCGAGCGGCTCCTCGGCGTCGGCACCATCAGCGTGGTGTCCTCGGACCACAACGCCCCGCGGCTTCTGCTTCTCGGGGTGAAGGACCCGAGGGCCATCCGCGAGCTCATCCGGAGCCAGGCCTACGCCTTGACGCAGCGGCAGCTCTTCACCCGTTCGACGTGACGGGCACCCTCAGGGAAGCGACGCGACGGCTCCGTCGGGCGTGATGCGAAGCAGGTAAACGGGTCGCGAACGGGCGTGTCCCGGCAGCGTGGGGCACGCGAAGGGGACGGAGGCGTCCTCGGTGAGAAGGAGCAACGCGCCGGCCGGCGTCACAGCAAACGCGCGCGGCGCTCCGGCGAGCTCCAGCACCGGCTCCGCTTGCCACGCGCCTTTCGCGTCGGGTGAGAGGCGCATCACGCTCCCTCGGTTCGAGCCGAAGAGCGTGCCCTCGATGATGAAGTAGCCGCTCGGCGTCGAGACCGCGCGCAACGGGTTTAGCCCGTGGCCCTGGCGAAGCACCCGGCGCCCGCTACCGCTTTCGGCGACAATCGCACCGCCCCACTCCCATTTGTTGGTGAAGAGGATGCGTGTCCCGTCGTCCAGGGTGGCTTCGGGACGTTCTGTGAACCCACCGCTCGTCGCGTCCAGACCGACCAGCTCGGTCTCCTTTGAGTCGACCGGGAACGTCCAGTGCCCCGGCGTCTCTTGGGCGTGCTTGTAGGTCTGGCAATGCGGCATGCGGGGGCTGACGGTGTGGCCGGAGATGGCCGTGGCCGCGTCGGCGGCCTCTCGTCGGACGTTCCAGGACCAGTGCTCGGCAGAGAGCGACTCCAGGTCACCAACGGCTGGGGCGGCCGTCCCTTGGAAACGCGCAAGGGCCTTGGCCGCGGCCGCCTGCGCACTCGCCGGAGGATGCAAGAGTGCCCGCCGCAGAGGCTCGATGGCACGCGGATCCCCGAGCTCTCCGAGAAGCGTGGCCGCCTCGGCGCGGTCTCGCCAACTTCCATGCTCGAGGAAATTCACCACGTCCGAGAAGGCGACCTTGGAGATGGGCCCCCCCGCCGAAAGGACATCGAGCGCCGCTTCCGGACTCGGGAAGGCCGCCGGGGCCCGAAAGGCGACGGACGCCAGGGAGTCGTTCCCCCAGTGCAGCGCTCCAACCAGTTCCGGCGTGGACACGGCAGCGAGTGGCCCGAGCGTCCGCAGTTCATCGGGGATGATGCCGGCAACGGGCATGCAAGCCCCGTCTTCGACCTCGCCTTGGAGGTGCCGGGGGTGGTGGCAGGTGACCGAGAAGGGTTTTGGCACTTCCACGAGTGCGAGCTCGGAAGCGGAGAGCTCTGCGCGGAGCGCGGTGCGCAGCCTCTGGACACAGGCTTCGACGGACTCCTGCTGACAGCCGAACCGCGCGCGCTCGGTGGCTCCCGTCTGCAGGTGTCCCACCGGAGGCAGGAAGACACCCATCTGCCCACGGGCCGGCAAGGCGAGGCCGATGCACACGGCGAGTAGAAGCGGAAAGGCGCTGCGCCAGGGGTGCCTTCGACGGTTCATCTTTCGTGCTCCGCCCCGGACTCTCTGCTCGGGACAGGAAGCGATGTTAGACCGGGCGGCGGGCGCCTGGCGAGGTCGGCACCCAGTGGCTGCTGCGCGATCGGCTCCGACAGGTGCCGCGCGGCGGTTTGTTGGGCTGCCAGGGATGGTTGGAGTCCGCGGAGGACGCCCGACAGCGAAGCCCGAGGCCAATCCACCCGGCCTTCACAAGGTAAGGCCGGAAGGAACCCCTGCGAAGCACACACACTCAGTTGCTTCTCCGCGCACCTCATCGTGACCACGCTTTGTGACCACAACGCCGAGAGAATGATGGTCGAGAACTACATGCCGATTGTCCTGGCCGATGACGACGTCGAGGACCAGGACATGATTCGAACGGCGCTGAACAAGACCTTGACGAATGAGGTCTACACGGTCGGCGACGGGGAGGAGCTCCTGGACTTCCTGCACCATCGCGGGAAGTACACGACCATGGAGAGCTCGCCCACGCCGGGGCTCATCCTCCTGGACCTCAACATGCCCCGGAAGGGCGGATGCGAGGTCCTGGCCGAAATCAAGGCGGACCCGGAGCTGCGCCGCATCCCCGTCGTCGTGCTGACGACGTCCAAGACGACGGACGACGTCGCCGAGACGTACGAGCTCGGTGGCAGCTCCTTCATCACCAAGCCGGCCTCCATCTCCAAGCTGGCCAACGTCATGCGCGTCCTCGGGCACTACTGGTTCAAGACGGTCATGCTTCCCTCCGGTAGCGAGGACTGAAGCAGCGTCTCCGGGGCCCTGGGGCAGTTACGGCGCCGGCTGCGACTCGGTGCTGGGCGCGGTGGCGCTGTGCGGTCGAGGCACGGCGCGGTTGATGGCCAGTCCGACGGCGGCCACCACCGCTGACAGGAGCGCCCAGACGCTGAGCTGTCCCTTGTCGATGAGCCAGCCGGCCATGGCCGGCCCCACGATTTGGGAGACGGAGAGCAGGGACTGGTTGAGTCCGAGGACGACGCCCTGCTCGCTTCTGTCCACCTGCTGGGTGATGAGGCTGGTCAGCGTCGGGCGCAGGACGCCATTCCCAAACGAGGAGACGGTTCCGGCGAGGAGGAGCAGCGGGATGCCAAACGTCGCCGAGAGCACCGCGTAGCCCACCGTGGCGGTGAAGAAGCCGGACGTCACCAGCGCCGTCTCGCCGAAGCGCCGCACCAGCTTCCCGATGAAGCCTCCCTGGAGGATGACGCCCAGGAGCCCGGCGTAGGCGAAGACGTAGCCCACCTGCTCTGGCCCGAAGGGCTTGCCGTGCCACACTAGGCGGCGCTCGCAGAAGAGGGCCAGGCCGCCGGTGAAGGCGGCGAAGGCGAAGGTGAAGCAGAAGAATTGCCAGAGCAGCGGGCTCAGGCCGGGCCGGCGAAAGTACTGGACGTAGTCGCCCCAGGCCAGGAGCGACAGCCGCCGTCCGCCCGGCCCGGGGTTGGCCTTGGCGCCGCCCGTCGGGACATGGGTGCCTCCCGGCAAGAGGAAGGCCGTGGCCAGGATGCTGGTCAGGGACAGGCCGGCGGCGACGAGGATGGGCACCTGGTAGCCGTACTTGGAGAGAAAGCCGGAGAGGGCCGGCCCCACCAGGAAGCCGAAGCCGAAGGCGATGCCGATGATGGCGAAGGAGCGCGAGCGATGCTTCGGCTCGGTGACGTCGGCGATGTAAGCCTGGGCCAGCGAGAGGTTTCCGGCGGTGAGGCCGTCGATGATGCGCCCCAGGAAAGCCACCCACAGCACCTGCGCTCCGGCCAGGATGAGAAACCCGCCGAGCGTCCCCACCTGGCTCAGGAGGAGGAGGGGCTTTCGGCCGACGCGGTCGCTGAGCCTGCCGAGAAGCGGCCCGGAGAAGAGGGAGCAGAGCGAGAAGACGGAGATGAGGAGGCCGACTTGGGTGGCCGAGGCCCCCAAGTTCTGCGCATAGAAGGGCAGAAGCGGCAGGATGATGGTCAACCCCATCACGTCCACGACGACGATGAGGAAGATGGGGAGGAGCGGGTGGCGCTTCAAGGCCCCCGAGCGCTAACCCAAAGCGACGACGCCGGCAATGCGCGTCAGAGGACAAGCGTGCGACATGCGTCGGCAGGGCTTCAGGGCGGACCAAACCCGAAGCGTGCGAAGGCCGCCTGCGCCGCCGGTGAGGCGAGGTACTGGACGTAAGCGCTTGCCACCTCGGGATGGGGCGCCCGCCGGACGGTGGCCATGGGGTAGTGGGCCACGACGTTGAATTCGGCCGGGATGGGCACCACCCGCACGTCGGCTCCGGCACTCCGCGCATCGCTCGCGTAGACAATTCCCGCGTCGGCCTCGCCGAGGACGACTTTGGCCAGCACCTGCTTCACGTTGAGCTCCCGGGACACCACCTTGGCCTCGACGCGGGCGCGAAAGTCGCCACCCAGCACCGCAGTGGCCTTGTCCAGGACGAGGACGGTGTAGTGCCCGATGGGCACCTCCTTCGTGCCGATGACGAGTCGCTTCACCTTGGGCAAGTCCACGAAGCGCTCGAGGCCGCCTGGGTTACTGCGCGGCACCACCACCACCGGGCTGTTGCTGGCCAGAAGCACCTGGCCACCCACCAGGCCGGCCTTGGCCGCCTCGTCCATCTGCCGCTCGTCGGCGGAGATGAAGACGTCGGCCGGTGCGCCTTGCTCGAGCTGGGTGCGGAGCTCCTGGCTGCCGGCGAAGTTGAAGCGCAGGTGCACCCCAGGGTGGGCCTCCTCGAAGGGACGCTGGAGCTCGGTGCACGCCTCTCGCAGCGAAGCCGCGGCGAAGATGATGACGTCCTGCGCATTCGCCGGCCCGCCCTCCGCCGCCCGGCCCGTCCCCTCGGCGGCGAGAAAGGCCAGAAGCGCGCAGAGCGCCCGGCGGGCGAAGTGTCTTTGGTGCATGTCCATGGCTTGCCCCTGCTCTTCAGCTTTGTGCCCAGAAGGCTCGACTGAAGGCCGACACCGGGGACTCGCGAAGCGCCTCGACGTGGCCGCGCTCGGCGACGTGGCCGGCCTCGAGGACCAGCATCTCCCCGCCCAGCACCCGGGCGTCCTCGGGCTCGTGGGTGACGACGAGCGCCGGGACGTCGAGACGTCGCAGGTGCTCGGCGAGGAAGTCGCGGAAGCGGACGCGGCTGGGCGCGTCCAGGGAGGCGAGCGGCTCGTCGAGAAGCAGCGCGCGGGGCTTCATGGCCAGCGCCCGGGCCAGCGCCACCCGCTGGCGCTCGCCCCCGGAGAGGTTTGACGGCCGGCGCTCGGCCAGGGCCGTCGCGCCAAGCTGGGCGAGTGCCGCCTCCACCCGGGCGGCGCGGGCGTCGGGTGCGAGACGAAACAACCCGAAGCCGACGTTGTCCCGCACCGAGAGGTGGGGAAAGAGGCCGGAGTCCTGCGGGACGTAGGCGACGTGGCGCTCCTCGACGGGCAGGCTGACGTGTGCCGCGCTGTCGAAGAGGACTTCCCCGAAGAGGACGAGCCTGCCGCTGGTGGGCCGGACCGCGCCCAGCACCCCGAGGAGAAGGGTGGTCTTCCCGGCGCCGTTGGGCCCGGTGACGAGGACCGGCCCCGTGCCCACCGAGAAGTCCACCGAGAGCCGGAAGCTGCCTCGGCGGAGCTCAAGCCGCGCGTCGAGCACCCTCGCCTCCGAGAAAACTCTGGGCGCGCCGGCCGACGAGAAGTAGCAGTCCGAAGGCCACCACCACCAGCACCAGGGACATGGCCTTGGCAGCCCCCAAGTCGCTCTCCATCGCCGTGTAAATGGCCAAGGGCAGCGTCTGCGTCCGGCCCTGGAGGTTTCCGGCAAACATCAGCGTCGCGCCAAACTCGCCGAGCGCCCGGGACCAGCTCAGCGCGGCCCCAGTCGTCAGCCCGGGCAGGGAGAGCGGCACGGCGACGCGGAAAAACGTCCGGGCCGGCCCAGCGCCCAGGGAGCGGGCGACGAGAAGCAGGGACGGGTCGAGCCTCCGGAAGGAAGCCGCGGCCGCCTGGACGTAGAAGGGCGCGGAGACGAAAACCTCCGCCAGCACCACCGCGGCGGTGGTGAAGGGAAGCCCGATGCCAGCGCGCTCGAGCCAGGGCCCCAGAAGCCCGCGGCGGCCGAAGGCCAGAAGGAGGGCCAGTCCGGAGACGGCCGGGGGGATGACGATGGGCAGCTGCACCAGCGTGGCCACCGCCCGCCAGCCGCGTCCCGTCCGCCGAGCCAGCTGCCAGGCCAGGGACGTCCCGAGGAGAAGGACCACCAAAAGCGAGCAGGTGGTGGTGAGGAGGCTCAACCCCAGGGCAGAGATGGCCAGCGGGTTGGAAAGCCCGGAGAGCGCTTCGCTGAGACCCGTCGACAGGACGAGTGCCACCACCGGGACGACCAGGAAAGCGAGGAGAAGCCCCGCCGCGAAAAGCGGCAGCGCCGCCGAGAGGCTCCTCTGAAAGCTCCGGCGGCTCACGGCCTGGCCACCCGCTGCAAGCCCTGGCGCTCACCCGCGTGCTGGACGGCGCTTCTGACGGTGGAGGCGTCCACGGAGAGAGCCGGGGACTGTCAGGAATGGGTGACGGGGTGTCAAGCACAGAGGATGTTGGTGGCGGCAGGAGAATTCTTCGCCCCGACAGCCCACGCGCCAACCTTCCTCGGCCTCTGGGGTTTGTCCGTGTACCCGGAAAGGCGCATGTCCCCCACTGCGCCGGGACGTCCGTTTGTCGCTTTGCCGTGCACGGGGCCTGTAATTGGCTATGTGCTTGAGGCGTATGCCCACCATGCGGCCTGCAGTGATAGCTCTTCTGGCCGCCGGACTCGTCGTCGCCTTCTCGGCGTGCCGCGAGCGCCCTTTGCCCGAGGCTTCCCCGCCTTCCGTCGAGGCCGTGCTCGAGCATGGGCCGGTGGAGGCGACGGTGGTGGCGAGCGTCCCGTCGCCCGTCGACGTGCCGTCCCTTGCGCCACTCGTGGAAAGCATTCTGCCCACGGTGGTGAGTGTCGAGGTGGAAGCGAGCCGGTGGACTGGCACCGCCGACGGCGAGGATTCGGATTCCGACGATGACACGACGAGGCTTCCGGAAGGCCACCCTCCGGTGTCCGCGCCGCCTCAGGAGCACGTCGGGGCTGGCGTCCTTCTCGCCAGTCGCGGCCTGGTCCTCACCAGCTTCCATTTCCTGCGCAATGCGCCGGGCCTGGTGGTGCACCTCGCCGACGGCCGGGCCTTCGAGGCGCAGCTCGTGGGCCGCGACGCCCCCACCGACCTCGCGCTCCTGCGTCTCCGGAACGCGCCGGCCAGCCTCCCCGTCGCACGCCTCGGCGACTCGCGGCGGCTGCGTACCGGGGACTGGGTGCTGGCGGTGGGAAACCCCTTCGGCCTCTCCTCGAGCGTCTCTCTGGGCATCGTCAGCGCGCTCGCCCGACGGCTGGGAGGCCCCTACGACGACTTCCTCCAGACGGACGCGGCCATCAACCCCGGCAGCTCCGGTGGCCCCCTCTTCGACTTGCAAGGGCAGGTGGTGGGCATCGCCACCGCGGTGCCGG